>JAABUN010000035.1_pt1 | contig 288559 bp, 297 predicted proteins | sample 5559311 | NCBI WGS metagenome assembly JAABUN01 (sample SAMN10711877, study PRJNA513370) | rock metagenome | isolation source: Antarctica rocks | place: Antarctica: Victoria Land, Siegfried Peak sud | reverse complement strand
CCAAGTGTTGAGATTTGAGGTATATATCGTGACTAGGTATCGATATGTGTGTTTTTAGTTTTGACGGAATGTGGAAATGAGCATGGACCACATGTGGGCTTCTCTGTCGTGGAGAGCTTCATATAGCTTCACAGAAAGCCACGCCTTGACGCAGTAAATATATACAATGGTGTATTACTTCACCGGAGGAAGTGGCAAATTTTGTGCCTAAATGCTTCCTGATCATACCTGTATACCGCATTGGAGGAGGAAGAAAACAAAACCTTTTTTTGGACGTACTCTGACTAACGTTTCAAGCTTCCTATGTGTATTATCATGACTTGTGTCTTGAACAATGATTGTTGGTATTTATACAGTATAGATCGTTGCTACAATATAATAGGGAGGCCGAGAAGCGGAGATTACTAAGCACGGTTGAAGCATGGGAAGAGTAAAGCTCCGCGACCTCAAGGACTAAGGAATTACTGTGAATTGTAGCAATCCGTATAATTCAATTATATGCTAGGAGGGCGCGGAGTCTGTTCTTAGATCGATAGGATGCCTGGGAGACACTTTGCGTGTGATGCGCTGTAAAATCTGCGTTTCATGGCCATCCTGCAATCATTCCAGGTGTCTCCAAGCCCTGGCCCCCACCTGCATCGTGTAGAGCGCTAAGCATATGCCCTTCTACTTACTAAGACAATAGTGTAGACTACTTCACCTCGGTGAATATGTCTGCATTCCCTTCCAAATACCCACGGAGCAATTGCATAGTTGATGGGAGCTGATAGGTATCGCCCTCCAGTGCTGTAGCCTCATAGTTACTATTCCGAAAGATATCCATCTGCAGCAGAGTCTCAAAAACACTCCTCCTATCCTGGTTTGAGACCGCCTCGTGGAAGAGTGTGCATAGAGGGCCGAGGTGCACGGACTGCGTGATAAGCTGCTGCCACTGCTGATAAGGCATCCACCGAAAATGATCTCCTAGGGATTCAACGATGGCCTCGAACGAAATCGTATCCTTGTTTATAATATGCCGGATTCCAGTCTCCCCTCGCAGCGAAAACCGATGGATCAACCGGGCGCAAAAATCCACAGGCGTGAGATCAATTTGCCAATCTCTTCCGCCAATGTTGTCTAAGACAGGCGCAGCTCCTGTTTCCAGAATGGACGCGATCAGACGGATTCTGAAGTCATCCCGAGGGCATTTGAAAGTCCTGGTATTACCTAGCAAACGACCCGGTCGCAAAACGAGGACATGTCCGCCTAATTGTGCATATCGAAGTACCAGTTGTTCAGACACCCATTTGGACTGGGCATATCCTGTCACGATTCCTGTATGCAGATCACTAACGGGGACTTCCATCCCGTAGTGGAGTTTCTCACCTGCACCAAAAAATACCGACAGGGTAGAGATGTAAGTCAGCCGCTTCTGAGTAAGGGTACTAGCAAATCGAAGAATCTCAAGAGTGCCGGTGACATTGACTTTCTCTAGCTCTGCGAAGGGCGCGATGAAGCTGACAGCAGCGGCAGAGTGGTATATTGTGTCGATTCGTCTTGCAAGATAGATATACTTATTGGTGCTCAGACCGAGGAACGGTTTGCACACGTCACTAGCGAAGGCGTCAAACCGTGAACGAAAGCTGTCCTTCCACAAGTCCCAGGCCTGAAGAGCGGCTTTGACGCGGTTGAAAGCAGTGTCGTTATCAGGCGCGCGGACGATGCAACTCACCCTGGTGCTTCGTGTACCAAGGATCTCTGCGAGAAGGTGGCTCCCAAGAAAGCCTGTAGAGCCTGTCAAGAGTACGTGATTCTTTCGATTGGATTTAGGTGGACTTACATTGTAGACAATATCGCGCGGAAGGATAGTCCGTTTCAGTAGGTCCTCAGCTGGTGGGATTGCTTGCTGTTGCTGTTTCCCTAATGTAAGTTCTGCCAAATGACGTATCGAAATATCTGTTCGGAAAACCTGTGCTAATTGGATCCTGCAGCCAACAGACTCATTCAGGTGGCGTAGGACCAATGAAGCCTGCAGTGAGCTGCCTCCCAGGTCTCCATACGTTGCTCCGGGTGACACAGCCTGGTCTCTCGGCAAATCCAGAGCCTCTAGTAATGCTATTGTGATTCTCTTTTCAAGGGTTGTCAGGAATGTCTCAAACCCAGAGTGAGGAAACCTATTCTGTTTTAACATCAAGTCCGATAGCGCCCTGATATCCAATTTTCTGTTGAGGGATAGTGGAAGGGCGTCAATGACTTCTATGGTACTTGGAATACTGTACGAAGGCAGGTTCTCTCGCATGAGCCCTCTTAAGTGAGAATTGAGTGCCTCTTTATCGAATTTCGAGCCCTCGGGTGTGAGCACCACGTACGCGCACAAATTCCGAGTTGGTGCGGGTTCTTGTGGAATCACTGCTACGTCAAGGACCTGGGAGGCGCTGCGTATGACCTCTTCGACTTCTTGTAGCTCTATGCGTTGTCCGTTCAGCTTGACTTGCCTCGTGCAGGTCTTGCGTCCAAGGCACTCTATCTCCCCATTGGGCAGAATCCTTCCGAGATCCCCAGTCTTGTAGGAGCGGCACTGACAACATAAGCCAATGCGATCTGCAAAACGCTCAGCGTTGAGTTCTGGCATGTTCAGATAGCCATTGCGGCTGACTCCGGGTCCTGTGATACATATCTCCCCAACCTCACCATGGCTAAGAGAGATGTTGTCATCATCAAGAATGCTGATGGTTGTGTTCAAAATAGGCTTTCCAATCACGAAGGCAGAGCAACCTGACGGGGTTTGGCCGTTAAAATACACTTTCTTCGTACTGCAGACAGAGGCTTCGGTAGGACCATATGCATTGATCAGTTTCCTTCCCGCACCCCAAATCCTGATTAGAGACTCGTCCGAAGCTTCACCAGCCAGGACTAGGGTTTTGAAGTCTGGTAGATGCTCCAACGTGCAAGTCCGGAGGACTGATGGGGTGATGACTGAGTTGCTGATTCGGTGCTGTGCAATGGTACTCATTAGATTGCCCGGCAAGATTTCTTCTTCCTCTGGCACATACAACGACGCACCTAGCATTAGCGCGCCGGTGATGTCTCGCATCGAAGCGTCGAAGCACAAAGGTGAAAAAAGCAAGACGCGATCGGAACGACTGATTTCGCGACTCTGGCGGATATCATCTATCAAGTTGAAGAGGTTTCCGTGCGTGATAGTGACGCCTTTGGGAATACCAGTCGTACCGGAAGTATAGATGATGTATGCAGTCATTTCGCGATACCCTTTAGACGCAACGTCAGTGCTACGATATGCCCTTAGCCTATCAATGAGTCCTTCATTGTCCAGGCAAAGGGTCGTTCCGGCCTTTAGATAAAGAGTCTTCTCTTCGATGATCTTTTCAATGGTGATAAGACAGGAGGTTGCACTATCCGACATCATGTATTGCATTCTCTTAGCGGGCAAGGACTGATCGAGCGGTAGGTACGTGGCACCCACTTTCCAACTCGCAAGCGCGGCAACAACATATTCTATTCCCCTCTTCAAAGCAACAGCAACGACACACCCTAAACCAACGCCTAGAGAGCGTAGATGATTCGCGAGCTGGTTAGCTCGTTCGTTCAACCCAACGTAGCTTAGAGTCCCATGACGACTGATCACAGCGAGCTTTTCTGGATGTTCGAAAGCACATTCCTCGAAAGGTGCTGTGATGGCATGGCTTTGAAACCAATGCGAAGACCCATACTCGGATTTGGTGGGATGCATCGTGCTGACTGGAAGACAGTATTCTCGATCCTCTCAGTGTGACGATGCTGGAAGGACCGCAAAGAGACTGGAATTTCTGAATGGAGTGAGCTAATTCCCGTTCCAGTGTTCGGGCTCTATCGAGGTAGAGAACAGTTTACCAATACAAAGGCGATTCAGCGGGGTTCAGTAAGATCAAGCTCTTAAGCCGTGTACATATTGACCGCACGGGATATATGAGTTTTCAAAATATGTAGATTAATAGCATTGTGGAAAATTCAAAGAGGCTAAGATGAATAGATTGTGCACAAAGGGTCAATCATGGTGCGGTTAGCACTCCTGAAACCCCCAAATCTCATCTTGGATACAAAGACATTCATGTTCCCTTTGTCTATCTTTGAGCGATTTGGCGTCTGTCGGAAGGTCTTCAGCTTGAACAAAGGCTTCAAATAAGGCTTGGGACAATATCGCTTGGCTTAATGGTACCCACTGACGACCTTCTATATTTTGCGTGAGTAAACTGAGACTATCACTCCCTTGATCTCAATTTGACTGGCCGCATATCTGTATATCTAGCTCGAACTTCAAGAGGGTCACTTTCCGGAAAGGAGAGAATGGTTAGCCATACTTTCCTTGAGGGGCAGCTGGAAAGACTCCGAGAGCACACCGAACCACCAACCTCTCAGCCCCGAAAGAACATCGATGACTACAGTATCGATGACGAGCATGCTGTCCGTAAGCTTCTAGGTCGCTGGAAAATCTCTGTGCCTGATGTCTCGGAAAGTTTATCGGCGGCAGTCAAATGCCAGATAGTCAGACACAGAAGGGTTCGGACGACGACAAGCCGGATAGTGGACATGGATGTACGCGAGGTTATAGGCCATCATACGCTCACAACGATCGCATTGCGGATGATGATTGAGAAGCTGCACCAGTTTTTCGTGTATGTGGAACGGAGGCGACCAATGCTACTACCATCGGGGATTGATATCATGCAGCTTCGGGACTTATGTCTCCAGGGGAATGAACGACAACATTTCCATACTATTCGAAGCCTCCTGGGGCCGTTTCGCATTCTTCTACACCATCTATCAAAGTCAGACCAGGGTTCCAAATACTCCTTTCTGCAAGAGCTCGGCGAGCTCGGCGTTATAGTACCAAGCGAGGTAAATGACTTTGTTTCAACGGCAGCGTTTGGCCACACAGATGAAATCCTATCTCCACCCGAGCATCTTCGAAAACTCTGGAAGCCAGTAGGGAGGGAGCGCGCAGCACCGGAAGACAGAGGACAGCTTGGAACTTATACCAAGGCGCTTTGGCGCACACATTTGCGAGTGCGTGATTGCTGCTCGCCGCCAATCTCGGAATTTGAGTTGAAAGCTCTCTTCGGGGTTGACGCGACACTGCCTTCGCATGCCGACGAACGCTTACCGTATGAATGTGGGGCGAACAAGTATACGCTGGCAGGACAGGATCCTTTCGTGGTCGACTGTACTGATAGAGGGTTGTTCACGACCAGCGGACCATCAGGAACAGCGTATCGTTATCTGAACCTCTGGGTAGTTCTTGGTGGCGCTCGAGAGAAGCTGCCAGAGTTAAGACTTGCCATGGCCGCTATGTTACTCGGAGGCATTCATCACTCTCTAGTTGAGGTTATAGTTGTTTGTGCGCCCATTCTTGGCCACGGAATGCCGGGGAGTGTAGAAGAGATGCTGAAGCAGCTAGTACCGCACAGGCTGCAGCTCGAATGGAGTGGTGTATCACAAAGCATGACGCCAGAGGCTTTTCACAGCGAGCTAGCTGGTCGTTTGAAAGATCGACTTGCGTGAAGAGACTATATACATCAATGCGTGTATCCTGACTTTTTTTTTGGCATATTCGAGGTGCACTGATCATCAAATAGGATGTTCACGATGGAAATATGAGGATCAGAATTACCGCGCTAGGCGTACTGTATAGCACTATTCTAGGCAGGTTCAGGTTTAGCCCCTCAAGCTAGCTTGGCATTGCAGGGGTTTAGCTGGGCTTGGCGTTGAAATCTTTATAGTCCTAATCGTCTCTTTCAGCGAACATCTGTTCCATTTTCCTATAGAGCCGGAAGACATCTTTCCTTTTCTTTGACTTCTATGGTCAAAGCTCCTATTTCAATGAGGTTAGTGACTTATGGAGAGATCGTCGTTCTATAACCATAGTGTTTAGAGGTGTGTTGTGCCAGAGAGGTGTAATGAAGTGTTGTCATCAAAGGCACTCACACCTACCAAATATACAAGCTGAATCTTGGACACTCAACGCAGTCACTCCGTTCAGTATCGAGCTAGAGTGTGCGAGGTTTCTTCCTGCCTCCCATGTTGTGCTTTGTCAGGTTTGGGTGGCTCTTCACCCCAGTCCCATTGTTCTCTCTCTGCTGTTTGCTTTGATGATTGGACGCATTACTTCCATGAGTTATACGTTATCACTTCTTGTTTGTTCTTTGTAAGCCGTCTTTCGTGTTATCTTCATTGTTTGCATCAACGTTCAATAGGGTCATTATATCTACTCTTCCGAGAAATGGTATTGTACTTGATAAGGCGCACTCACATTTTTATCCTCAACAACGAAGTCGCGCTTGTATCTTCACAGATATCCTTGAGCAATTACCTCCACAACCGTGAAATCATCTGGCGATATGGTGGCGTCACTTGGAACACCAGCTCTTACCAGGGAGGAGAAGTACGACCTTATAACATCCAATATTCAGGAAGTCCTTCGCCCTGACATCATTCGGGAAATCCTGGCTGTACGGCCTCTCGAAATCTTCTGGGGTACAGCAACCACAGGTCGCCCACACGCAGCCTATTTTGTTCCCGCCATCAAGATTGCCCAATTTCTGCGGGCTGGTTGCAAAGTCAAGGTCCTTCTCGCCGATTTGCACGGCTTCTTAGACGCCGACAAGGCCCCTGAAGCCACACTGGAATACCGAGCGCAGTACTATGAACGAGTCATTGGAGCATTGCTGCGAGCTGTGGGTGTCGAAGTCGATAACTTACAGTTCGTGCGCGGCAGCTCTTACCAGCTGACTCCTTCCTTCTCCCGCGACTTACTCCGACTGAGCAAGCGTATATCCGTGCATGACGCCGTAAAAGCAAGTAGCGAAATTGTCAAGACCATGGGCGAACCCTCTATGGCGGACGGCGTTTACCCGATGATGCAGCTCTTGGACGAAGAATACCTTGGGGTTGATGCGGAGTTTGGTGGCATTGACCAACGAAAGACTTTCGTGTTGGCAAATGACACGATCACTAAAGCGTTAGGGTTCAAAACACGCGCTCATCTGATGAACCCTATGGTACCTGGTTTAAGTGGTGGGAAGATGAGCAGCTCTGACCCAAAATCGAAGATCGATCTATTGGATGATCCGGCAACGATACACAAGAAGATTGCGAAAGCCTACTGTGCGCCTTGCGAGGTAGAGGGAAATGGTATCTTAGCATTCATCCAGCATGTCTTATTGCCGTACTCACAACTGCAATCTCTGGATGGAAAAGCAGCTATCAGTATGCTTTTGGGAGATCAGGCTGCGCCGACCATCTTCACGTCCTTTGCTGAAGTCACAGAAGCTTACGCAGCTGATCGCCTGACACCACAGCTGGCAAAGAAGTTCGTTGAGGAGGGTCTCGTTCAACTGAACACCTCGATTCGCCGTGATTTCGAGACCGATGAGGAATGGCAACGCATTGCCCATGCTGCATACAGCAACCCAACAAAATCTCCTGAAGGCAGGGGGTATAAGGCGGATCGGACTATCTCAAACATTTAAGATAGTGCGGTCACGATCAGTAGCGATTACTTTTATCAGCAAAGCATGGGGTGTGTCCGTTGATGTTACAGGTAGTGAGAATCGAAGGATATTGATTGCGAAAGTATGTGAACCCCAGTCTGTTTATTCGTTATTTGAACATAGCCTCTCGCGCTTATAGAGTATGTGCTCCTCTCAGTGCGTACATGGATATTTATCTCTTGAATGTACTGAATTTACCATATCATACTGATTCTCCTTATATTTGTGTATCGTTGTTATTCCAGCAGTCTCTTCACTCTCAAATTTCTGGGTGATCCTTACCCTTTCGATGCTCGTTTCGGGATCCTAAACCTCTACTAACGGCAATAAAAAGGTCTATTGATTGCTGAGCGCAGCTCTGAGTCCGATCTATCCTAGGAACTGGGCCCTATAGATAGAATTGTACACGTTCGAATAAGAGAGATAAATGATGCAACAAACGAATTGAGTAGGAAAGCTCTCATTGAAATGCTACTTCAATGGCAGAGGAGAAAGGCAAACCTTGATTGTTCAGGTACAATGTCTTTGAGGTACAGAGGATAATGCTCTTGTTCGTTCCCAGAGGCCCTCTGGATTTTTCATCTTATAAACTCCATGATTGCTGGACCTTTCTCACCAGACTAAGATCACATAAAATACCACAGTCATGACGGAGCAGCAACAGCAAACCGAGACGGCTAAACAAACCTTTGAATGGCCAGCAAATGAGCCGCCGCATCCTCAGAATCTTGCTCTTGCCTCCCAGCTCTGTACAACGTTAATGCCACGGGGGCCCGCTACTACAATTGTTACAACGCACTTGCCCTCTGGCTGGTCTTCCAACGATGTTATTCAGGTCTCCACCTGCTCTCCGACTGATCAGCGTCGCTTCATTGTCAAACTTCCTCGCCATCAAGTCTCGTCTTGTATCGCTGCCAACTGCAAGGCGGAAGCACTACGGACCAACTGGGCGTCCAAACATGGCTTTGGCCCCAAGGTTCTGGCTATCGATGAGGAGAGTGGAGGTTTTGTCATGGAGTACATCGAGGGACGAACGCTGACAATGGAGATGATGACGGACCGTCTGCCGCAGATTGTGGATTTGCTTCGACGGATCCATGGAGCTGAACCGTTCGAAGGGATGAAGAGGTACGATCCAATGGAGGTTGTAAGAGAGAATTTGGTACTAGTCAAAGAGAGAAACGCGATGCGATCAGATGATATCCGTCTCGTTGAAAGCGTTATACGCAACGCTGAGCAGCAAGTCATCGATCATCCGTGGATGCCATGTCACAACGACTTCCACAGCCACAACGTCATGCTCGACAACACCGAGCGCATGCTCGCGATCGACTTCGAGGACTGCGATCTCGGCGACCCGATGTGGGATCTTGCGTACCTGACCGCCAATCTTGAGCTGGAGCTGGATCCCTCCTCTTTGGAGGATCTGTACGGCGCGAGCGGAGAGGACAGACGACGGGTTCGAGCTTATGTTCCATTGGCATTAGCACATTATGCTACTTGGGCAGCTTTGCACGGAGGTGTATGGACGCAGCATCAGGAAGAAGTCATGGGAAGATTGAGGAAAGTGGTAGTTGATCTAGATTGAGAAACCAGTGCAGTGATTAGCACAGAATTAGTAATGTAGGCTCATCAGGCTTCCTCACATATAATCCAGGGGATGGGAGAGTGAATACCCTCAAGAGGTCTCATAAATCTATTGTAATCCTATCATCTCCATCCTCAAGGATCCAGACTGCACAATGATGCATGTCGTTTTCTTCGGACGAATTCGACTTCCGTTCATTAAAGACTCCTTGAAACCCTCTAGATTTCCGTGCACTGTCATGGCTTGGCGGTACGAGCCTCTGGCAGGCACAAGAGATCTTGGTCATGGACGGGGAGTGTTGTTGAAGTAATCAGTAGTGTGGCACGGTCGGGGCTTGAGGAGAAGCACCAAGAGTAGTCTGTCAAGGTTTCTCTTGCGATGAGAGTCAGTATACATTACTGGAAGTCAGATCTGGGTTTCCTTTTGCAGCAATGAATGCCAGGGCGAAGTGCGTGATGTATTCTCATGTCATGATAATATACAATTCATCGAGCCCCAACAATTTTCCCAAACACACTACCGGAAGGTATATGCAGGAAACGTTCGCTTCTCCGGCATCAGGGACAGGTGTTGATAGGGGTTGCTGTGCGGGTCATAGTACAATCCCTCCACGTGCCCATCCGCTCTCCGCAACGAGACATAGTAGAAGCCACTGATGGTCAGTGCGGTCTGCGCGTCCGATGGGGTGACGAAGCATTTCTCTTCATGATAGCAGTTAGTAAGCAAAAAGTGCTATAGAGACAGAGGCCAGAGCCGGAATGACGAACCTTTCCACCTCATCAGGATCCATTTCGTCATCAATTCCTCCCTCAACCACTCCTTACTCAGCAGCTTCCTGATCATGGCCTCATCATCACTGAGGTCTTTGAAAGGTGGGAGCTTTCGCCAATACATGCCGTCCACCCGTGTATCGGCTTTGAAACTTTCGGTCTCAAGTGTGAACTTGTTGAAATCAATGATCTCGCCCTCGAGGTATGTCGTTATGCTCGAGACCTTTGTTGGCGATGATTTGTCAGGTACGTTGAAAGCCTCCATCGTGCCGGTAAGAGTCATGTCGTTATAGTCAACACTGTGGATATTTACTTTGACAGGCCATCGCTCTTCCTCGGGTGGAGCAGAACCATCGGCGTTTGCTTGCGGAGGCTGACGAACGGGCGATGTGGTCCGGGGTGGAACGGAGCCAAAGTGTGGGTTCCTAGTTCTCGATCGGTATATTGAGGGAGGCATAAGTGGAGTATATGATGGGAGCGAGGATGGGCTTGCGCCATGTTGTGTGCCGGAGAGGACAGCGCCAACCTTGAGCCAGGAACTCTCCGGCGGTGGAGGTACGAGCCGCGTATTCACTAAGAAATCTTGGAGATGGATCGGAGAGCATCCTCCTGGATCAAGACCTCCCTCCTCGGCAGTCTCTTGCCCCTCTTGGTCGGACTCACACAATCGTAACTTGCCTAAATACTTTATAGCATCATCGATACGTCTCTTCTCCGCACAAGGTGAAGAAGTCTGCCAATATCTGCGTCTCCTGTTCTCGCTCGCAGGTGCCAAGCCGTTACGCTGATGTCTTAGCTGCTCTTCTAGGTAGTTACGATGTTGTTGATGTTCCGCAAGAAGATCTCGATGCTGTTGGATTTCCTGTCTCATCGTAGCTTCTCTATGAATCTGCCGCCGTTGGCTCGGCGAGACTGCGTTGTTCGAAGGCTCGTTTGCGCGTGCTGGAGTGATGTCTTGATAATCGCCTGCTTCTCTATGTCGTAACTGCCGCCGTTGGCTCGGCGAGACTGCGTTGTTCGAAGGCTCGTTTGCGCGTGCTGGGGTGTGGTCTCGATCATCGCCTCTTTCTCTGTCTAGAATGTATCTTTGTAGCTCGTTCCTTGATCGTGCCGAGAATTGGGGGTTCCGCCTAACAGCTTGTAGTAAAGCTGTAGTCCGTAGTGATGATTCTGTCATTGTTGGAATCCCCTCGGAGTCATTTTGGGCGTGTTGCGGCTGATCCCATGGTGAAGGTGTATGGGTAGTCAGAGCTTCGCGGGGTGTAGGGTCACGCCACTCGAGTTGGGCAGCGTCCCTCATCCGCCTCAGCCTCATTCTTTCTCGAAGATGCTCATCTCGACGCATTACATGTTCGTCCAACAGTGCCGCAGAGGACTGAGGTAATCGTCGCTCAGACCGCTCCATATGTGTCTCCCCCTCGTCATCCGAAGCCCCAGGCGCCCAGCCGTGATATTGCTGCGGCAGCGGTCGAGCTACATCGGAAGTCTCTTGCATCTCCCCAAGCTCTTGCAGTTGCGCAGGAGTGTACACGCGGGGCTCAACCATTGCGTCCACGGCTCTTCGCATCCTTCGGCGGCTTTCTCCAGCCTCATCGTACGCCAAATTATCTTCGTCTTCTGGTAGATGCGTGCGTAAAAAGCTAATATTATCGTCTTCAGCCTCTTGCTCGGCCTGTGTGATCAAAGTGGAGGCAAGATCTGGCACTGAACTGGCGAGCTGAGCCAACTGCTCGAGGTACGAATCCTCAGAGGAAGGTCCCTGAGAATAGCCATTAATGTGAGACCCGGAGAACGGCCGCATCGCGGAGGGCTTACAGTTGGTTCAGGCATCGTTGCAGCTTGGCCTTTGATTGGAGGAGCGAAGATGTGAAACTCTAGGAGGTATTCCAGTCAGTACCCAAGCCAATTTGAAGACTCTCCCTGTGTGTTCGTGCCACAAGGATTAATGTGATATTTTTTCAATCTGTTGTGCAACCGAAGTCATAAGCCATAGAATAGAATAAGCCAGCCTTACACCCGGTCGCCGCGGCTGCATTCGGAAGGGACTTAATTCTAGAACTGGTCAACCGCCTTGTTTTACCATAAATTTGGCTACATATCATCACAACTGCTACATGAATTCTACTGCATAACGACAACGTGTTCGCGATGTTTTGAATTAGCTCTTGCCTTATAGCATCGTCCTGACACCCTGTGCCTGTGCCCTAGAACTAGAATAGTTCTATGGCGCCTGTCGAGTCTGTCGCGTCCTCTGGCCATATCTCTGACCGATGGCCTCTACGACCTTTATAGTACTAGACTACCTTTCAAGATCGTCGAAACGTCGGATTCGCTACTCTCTACACTTTGTGTCGCATTAAGTTGGACAACGATGGCGGGGCGTGCATTGTCGATCTACCTTGGTCATTGGTACAGACTTCGTACGGAGTAGCAGAGCATAGCATTGAATTCCACCTCATCGCTGGTGTCGATGAAACAGTTGCCACATATTGCCTCATTGGCCTTTGAGATCAATAGCATTGGCTATGAATATACCATTTGCAATGGCAACGCCTAACTTCGTGATACAAGATTTGAGTCTGGGATCTCATCACAATGTCGAAGCAGTGGCATACAATATTGACGATTGCATGAAGTACAAGAGTGTTTGAGAGACGGGGAGGAGGGATCGAGGGCTGGTAAGATGTGGGCCTCAGAATCGAGACGATGAAGTGGAGGTCAGGATGGGGTCGAATACAGGTACGCTATGGATGGTAGCAGATTCCACCGGGCTTCAGGGAGGCATTAGGAAGTGTTCCCTTGGGTGGTTCCTTTGGAAAGCTCATATGTAGATTGTATACTTAGGGAACGGTGTCCTGTTAGTGCTATCCAATTGACAGGAGGCAAGGAAAGTAGGATTCACTGCTGTGATGTTCATACCACTCATGAGCATTAATATATTGAGAAAGCTTTGCAAAAAACTGCATAGTGAATTTACAACCAAGGTAGTTCTAATGCCGATTGATTTCGCCTGGTCATGCAGCCCTAGTTCTACCACTGATACATACAAACCCGGCTTCACGACTTCTCTGCTTCATCAATCCATCACGTGTACAGCTTCAGATCGCAACATGATGGGTTGCGCTCACTATAGCCAAAAATCTAGAATAAATTGGCACGATGCTGACGTTCCTGATCCGCAAGCCAGAGGTTGCTCAAATCACTCCTGAGGACATTCACAGCAACGCCATCGGTCTTCTGTTCCCAGACAACGTCCTTACCTATCATGGTGACCCTGGGTCCTACGTCACCTACGTCTCAAAGCGCTTCGGGAACATAGAGCTCAATCTCGTCGACCCATACGATCATGGGGAACATGTGCTTTTCGCCCACCACATTTGGAACTCGGGCATACAGATGGCGGAGTTCATAAGTCAGGCTAATGACCCAGGAAAGGTTGAGAAAGACGGCAGATGGAATGTCGAAGGAGAGCAAGTCTTGGAGCTAGGTGCCGGTGCGTTAAGAGTATCGTGGTGTTTTGGAGATATGGACTGATGGGGAAAGGTAGGTACGGGCATAGCAGGCATTACAAGTGCCCTGAGCGGCGCACAGAAGGTTGTTCTATCAGATTATCCCTCTACGAAAATTCTTGGAAATCTCAGACTCAACGTGGAGAAAAACATCCCTGAACCACTCCAGCTGAGCGTCACGGTGCAAGCCCACGAGTGGGGCGTCCTCACAGACAGCTTTTCCGAGACAAATGCCAAGCACTTCACTCGTGTCCTAGTCGCAGACTGTCTCTGGCTGGACGGCGAACACTACAGCCTCGTACAATCAATCGTGCATTTCCTCTCCCCGAAAGCTGAGGCGAGAGCATGGGTGATTGCGGGTTTCCACACTGGACGGCCAAAGCTGGTGGCATTTTTCGACACTGCGGTACAAGCCGGGTTGGAGATTGAGGCGATTTGGGAGCGGGATGCTGATGGTGGGGAGAGGGAGTGGGACAGGGAGAGAGTGGATATAGAGAAGAACAAGTGGATGGTTGTTGCTATACTGAAGCGCAACGAGGGCGAGGTAGTCAAGGAAGCGAGCGAAAGGGGGAGGCAGGAGAGGGTGTTTGCTAGTATACTTATGCAAAAGAACAATCGACATCCCTGACATCTCTGCAAGCCCTACTTAAATCTCCAAAACTTCCACCCTCAACCCTCCTTCCGACAACAAACCGTCGCCACCGACTGCCCCCACCCCCCTCCGAATCTAAACACAGGATACTCCACCCTCCCCCGCGCCACCAACGCACCACCCCAAAACCACATCCCCAGCTCCTCCTCCGTCCAATTACAACTCGTCACAACAAACCATCCCCCCGCCCTCACCAGCGGCTCCACCTTCTCTCTATACCCCTCGCCACCCTCCCCACTCAAACTCACAGCATCAAAAGTGCCCTTATCCAACACGACATCGAACCCGCCCCCCCACTCCTCCAGCGGTGCATCCTTCAAAACATCCCACATCTCAAACGCCATGTCCCCAATATGGACTTCTTCGCTCTGCAGTACTTCTAGACGTTTCCGACACAGCTGTATCGAAGCGGGGGAATAATCTACGCCCACCATTCTTCCTCTGAATGCGCCTTCTGAGCGAAGTCGGAAGAGCATTTCGCCATTGCCGGTGCCTAGATCTAGATATGATGTCGTTTCCTTATTCAGAGCTAGGGTGGGAGAAGCGAGGTGGTTGAGGATTTTGGAGGAGGCGTTGACGTCGGAGAACCAGTCGGTGCCGGTGTGGGAGGGGGTTTGCGCATTGGTGGAGATGTCGTGGGTGTAGATTGTTTCCCAACTGGTATCAAGAGACTTAGCATTGCGGGATTGAGATTTTATTGGGGAAAGATCATGTACTATTCTTTGGTGCCCAGCTCACTCGGCTCGAGGTGAGTGGGCTTTTGGGGAGACATTGGGGAAGGGAGCGATGGCGATGGGTGAGGTTGAAAAACCTTTCACGGTTGCTGCCTGGCGTTCAGTGCTTTTGTTTGTGCGTGTTCGTCATGTCGCAGACCTCCACTTTAAATGCATACGTTCCTTTCAATGAGTTATCTCTAGGTCTTGGTTCATGTTGCTGTCCCTTCTCATCCCGTTATTGCATGCTCTGATATCGCTTCAAATCGATCACATTCGATGATGAGCTGCCAGGGGAAGTATAGAAACCCTGAAACTGAGAAGTGCATCCGTGGCATCTGTCATTCACAGCTACGTTCAGATGTGTATTGGATCTCAGCGCGTCAACAAGCTGAGATTCGAAAGCGATAACAGTAGACTAGGAAAACCCAACCGTTCAAAGATATCGGTTCAATAGCAGCTTACAACGACTGCTGAGTTTGGCCTTCGATCTGAACCAGCAACAATATTCCCCGAGTACTGTATGCTGAAAATCGCCAAATGCCGCGATCCCCTCCACATTTTTCGTATCTCCAGCCACCTGTCTAGAGTAATTTTGACATCTGTCATCTTGCAAGATCATCGCATAAATAGCAGACAGCACCCATGAGTCTGAGCTGTCTTGAACAGATTGATTTCTTCCTTCGGTGCAAACTGGTCATCCATATGGTCCGGCGGAAGCTCCTGATCCTGGTCGGGGACCGCTCTCAGGAACATCCAGCAGAAAGCAAGATCAGCGTTTGTAAACTGCGTTGAATTTTTCGTACAACGCGCGCTCCGTATTCTATCCCATATCACAGTGACGGCTGTGCGGAAATCCAAATCGGGCCCCCCCATTCCTGGAATATCACTGGTCTTTCGGACGGAGGAGTCTGGCATCCTACCGCGTAGTAGTGAATGATCACCTAGGCCACTAAATTGCCAAAGAGTAGCATCCAAGCTTTCGGGACCTTTATCGGCGCTCCAAGGCATACTTTGGAGGCGTTGGTAGAAACTTCCATCATCAAGCCAGAGACTTATTTCTGTGCCACATTGCTGAGAATTCGGACAAAATCATTGAGGCGAAGAGTGTTCGATTCGTGATCCTTAACGTTCTTGAGTCACAATTCGAAGTCCCGTACTGCGTGATTCTGTATACATACCACCATCGGACACTGTATGCCACATTTAACCTGATATTACGGTTTGTTTCGTTGCCATCACACAGTGAGCGGGTCTCGACGCAACTGGAGGCGAGCCATTGGTTTAGCCGCCGTCTTGTCTTGCGCTGGTCTAGACCTTTCGTTGAAATCTTATCATATTTTTTGCGAATCAGCAAGTCGTTGTTATCAATGTCCTTCGTCGAATGATAACGCTGTGGATATCAAGGGAAGCTTGGGTGGGAAGGGCTCGAATATTCGTACGATCTCTGCATTGATGAAGCCGATGGGTAACAATGATCCGCCAACCGTTATCGTTGCTCAAGTAAAGATACCATCGCAAGGCGTCTCTCTGAGTATATGTATGGGACCATTGCGTGCCAATGTGTAGCATTCCTGTTACGCGGCGTTCTCATCTCATTGAAGTGTCTGGCTTCAACGATTGCTCTCAACCTTAGTACGAGCATTCTGTCTCGCACTAGCAGTCCGTTGTTACCATATCTGTTCAAGCACTTCTGTAGTCGAGCTCCTTACATCTGCATTCGCAATCCGGTACCGGACAGACCTTATGACTTGCAAACCAGTCCCTCATATGTTTATAATGAGACATATGCCAGCATGTTCTGCACACGGTGGTCGAGCGACCCAGAGCTTCTGCATTTGTCTTGCTGGTGGCTGCACTGCCTCGTGAATGCGGATCTGGCATGCCAAGCCAGTCCATGCAGATTATACACCGTGGCATGTGGCGTCCGCAATTAGGGCAGACAGTACCAGACTTGTCAGTTCCGAAGATCTTCTCAGTATGAACACCGAGATCTGCGGAAGGGGTTACGGAAGATGCGTAGTCCGCGCTTCGGTCAAGGGCTTGATCGCAATAGTTACAGCGAAGGGTAATCTGGCGAGGGGCTGGATGCAATTCCGGCCTCCCGTCTGGTGGCGTCGAGAGCTTGGTGCACTGAACATCGAATAGTGCCCGCTGTGTGAACATGCACCAATTGTTGAGATGGGAACGGTATGTTTCTCGCCAGAGGTCGACACGAGAATCTGTGAAGTAGCGAGGACAGGTAATGGACATTGCGAGGACTGCTGTTTGAATATCTGAGGATTTGCGAATGTAATTCGCCAAAAGGGGAACAGCTTGCTCGGTAAGACCGGTCAGTACAATACCTTCAATATCACCTTCCTTGATGCAATCTGTCAGATTGCTGTCTATAAACTGGCTTAGTTCCTGGTCATCCAGATACATTAGGGCGATGCCAACTCGATCCCTGAGCGGAAGAGAGGTCTCGGCTAGAACGTCGTGCCAGTCGCCATAACGAACAAGGGCAAGAATAGCCCGAGCGTATGGGTCGTCAAGCGTTTTCGCAAGGTCACGGACAGTCTCTTCCCAGGTATCATCGGTGCTCCCCTTGTTGTATCCAGCGAGAGCAAGGGAAAGTTCTCTGTGTGCGGGGGAGGCGTTACGATATCTCAGCGCTTGAAAGGCCAGTTTGGCTTGATCATGAATAATGGCGAGTGCAGCAGCCTTAGTATACTGGCCCTGGCCAACGAGGTCGCCGACATACTTCTGGAGTGGCTCGAAACGAAGACCAAGCCCGCAGGTATGTAGGCATAGTCGGCGATGGTTTGGGGCCCTTGTTTTCGTCATACGAAACTCCGGTAGACTGAGCCTTTCACATAACGTTTCCACAGCAACAGCAACTTCTTTGCTGTATGTTGGCTTGCTGAGCTTGTTAGAAGCTCTCTGGGAGTCTACGAGTACGTCAGCAACTCCCACTGTTGATGAACTAGGCTTACCAAGGTCGTTATTCCAGATGCTTGCAACTCCGAAGAAACTGAGGTCCAAGGTGTCCGTTATCATTCCTTCATGCTCTACCAAGTCCTTGGATCCTAGCTCTAGTCAGCGGAGATGACAATATGGCTTGCGAAACACACTCCCTATCCAAGTCCAAAACCTTTGCAGCCAGGGGTGGTCATGCAGTATGCGGATGTTCTTCTTGCAATCAAAGAGGTAACCTTCAGAGCAGCGCTGATAAATAACAGTCGAGAGCAGTAAAGCTTGCTTGAAGTCGACAATTGGGCTCGAGGTCCTGGCAGTAAGCAGCTGCTCGTGAAGGTCTCGACTTGACCAACGTTGCCCTCGTGTCTTATGGTCGTTCTTGATTGCATTATGATTAGATTCTCTATCACTGACAGTGATTTCAGCCAAATTCTGCCCTATATCACCATCCATTCTTGTCTTAATTATTCTAACAGTACTAGAAAGGAAGTGGTCTTCGTCAAGTGGTACCTGTAACTTTGGAATGCATTCATAGGGCCGGCTGATAATTACATCGCCCAAGGATGAGACGCCAAGGGCCGAAGGGGACCCATCGAGCTCTACGATATCGACTGTATTATCGCCACGAAGGATGATCATACTCGGAGTACCCTTCGAACTTGCGAGGTTGGTAAAATCAAAAGCCACGATACGCCCCATTTCTGATCGACCATATTTTTCATCATTGTAGGCATACTCGACGCAGTGTATACGTTTGGTCAACATTGAATAATCACCTCCGGTCGGTGTCTCATAGTTCAGATGGTCAAGTGGCTTTTGCTGCTCGACTGCCGAGGAAAATCCATGCTTTGTCTCGAATACTTTGAATTCTCCTGTACTTGCTAAGGCGCCGAGGCAACCACTCTTGCCTTTGCAGTACCGTAAACTCCAGATGGTAGACACCATAGCCCCAGTGCTGTCCAGCTTTCTGGGCAAAGGCTTTTGTGGCCGGAACACTCCTTTGTATTCGAGCACTGGATTCTCGGCTTGGGAACCATAGTCCGACATCGATCCTATAACCGATGCTGAGAAGGGCGTGCCGGAGCGACAGTCCCATACGTGGATAGTTTGGTCGTCCGGAAGCCCTGCAGAAGCGAAGTAATGTTCATCTAGAGGATCTATAGCAATGTTGAAGATTGAATCGGTCTTGAACAGTAATGACGGATTCCCGCTGTTTTCTCTTAGATCGTAGATTCGAACGCCTTTACCTTTGATCCCGGCGACAAAGACCTCGGGTTGCCCAGAGAAGAACTTTATACTGGATATGGCTTCTGAGCTGGCAAATTTACGGTACGGTTCCACAAAGTGCTTGGCAGATCCACCCCCTGGAGAAACAACAGTTGGAACTCGCTGATTGACATCCCATATGTTGAGGCAGAAATCATTTCGGATTCCCTCTAATCCAGCGGCCAGAAGGCCCGTCCTGCTGAAGGCTACAGCATTACATAGCCGTTGACGTTTGGCGGGTAGTGAGGTGCTAGGTGACGAGTCGTCAACATGGAGAACAGTGACCTCGCCAGACCATGAACCAACGGCTACAAGAGACTCATCATGGGGAGCCCAATCGAAGGCCCGGAATCCAGGGACTTTGCTATACGTTGAGACTGTTTCCTGTCGAAGCGTTTTCCCATCATAATGTTTCACCTTGCAACGTTTGAAATATCTGTCCTTAACATCCACTATAAGGAATCGCGGATCCGACAGTGTAGAGCTTGGTGACCATCTAATTGCTGCCTCCATCTTGTCACAAGGAGATCCGCATAATATTGCAATTTAGCCACGAGGTAGCATCCATATCACTCCGTAGGCATCCATACCTACAGGGACCCTTTTGAGGGACGACCAAAAAGCAATCTTTGTGGTCGTGGTAATTTGGGCACGCTGTTACGGAGTAATGTTGAGTGTTCGCATTTGCCGTGGCGTCTAGTATATTATACACTAGCTTGATATAGATTACCAGAACCATAGCCCCACCATTATTTCATCCCAGCACATATTTCAACTCAAGCAAGACTCCAACGATGATGGGGCGCCGTGGGGCCCATTACTCTCCTCCGCGGAGGTACGATACGACGTCCCTCAACACTGGCAGTAGAGACTACCATAGCGGTCCCAATGTACATCCTGCACGACAAGAGAAGACAAGTGCACTTCGAACATCGAACAAACGCTCCGTCAACTCGCTGAAATCAAAGATTCGCGACTTGACCCGCTCACTAGATCATAACGAAGGCTTGCCAGCCGGGGTACGGATCGAAAAAGAAAGAGCTCTGACGGGTTACAAGCAGGACCTTGAAGCTGTGGAGCAGGAAAAGCGAAAGCAGGCGCTCATCACGCGGTATCACCGAGTACGATTTTTTGGTGGGTGATACCTTCTCCCAGCCAGGGGATCCATATGACTGTGATGACTCACACTAGATACAAAGAACGTCAGAAAGCTACTCGGCACGTCAAGAAAGCTAGGAAGCACCTCGGGGCCTCCGAGCTGGATACTCCGCAGCACGCCGCCGCTCAAGAGATACTTCATATAGCGGAAGTCGACCTCAACTATACGCAGTATTGTCCCCTCGACCAAAAGTATGAAGGCATATACCCGCGAACAGTCAATTGTAATGGCATACCAACTAGAGAAGCAGAAGAGCATGGCAACGATGGTGATACCGAGAAAATTTTAGCTTCGAGACCCGCTATGTGGCACGTTGTGGAAACCTGTATGAGGAACGGCACGCTGGAGGCTTTGCGCAATGGAAAGATGACTAGAACATTGACGATGAGAAGCACTAAACCAGCTGCGACCAACACTCATGTTCGTGGACCCGGCGGTGGGGTCTTGATCAATTTCGGCGCGGCGCCTGAGGCCACAAAACCGGGCCAATCTCAGAAGCAAGATGATAGTGATAAGAGTGATGGTGGTTTCTTCGAGAAGTGAGGCCACAGGGACTTAGGCTAGCTGTGAATGGATCCTCACCTATCGCTTATCAACATGAAAGGTCGCCACCGGGCCTTGAAGAGCATGTGGAATGTGGATTACATAACGTTATAACGACATTAACCGAGCCCAACTGCACTTGGGCCATGGACGACTTGGGGTGAGATCTCACTGGGGTACAGCTTCATCGACAGTAACTGACAGACCCTCAGCAAAAAATTGGTTCTACATACGGCCAGATGACGGATCCGAAGATCTGAGCCGAGTCTGGCGGATAGGCCCTCGAGACCTCGAATTGGACCTTCATGTGCATAACGACAACCTAAGAACCATTGCGCTTCCCCTTGCTGAAAGGTTCCGCAATTGTATCCATATATATTGTAATCATGTATGTAGGCAAGAGAGTAAATCCATACCACTTTTCTCGTAGCCCTAGACCTTTTTTCAGCACGAAGACATTTCCCAAGCGCACTCCTGGGTAAGATACAAGCAACATAGGCGCTGATGGGAGTTGGTATTTATATCGTGTTTTGTTGGGACCTTGGTGGATGCACTTCGCCTCGGGGGAGGGTTTACCGAGGTGCAGCCGAGAGGAGTGCTAGGACATGGATAGATGTAAGCTATGAGATGGGATAGATTCTTCGACTCGACCTTAACGTGAGGTAATTGCGCGATACGCCGTTGTGAACATAGTAGAGAGGGGTTGGGACGTTGGGACGAGATTTTCTGCAGCATGGGGAGGGATAATTGGTTCATGGTAGATATTTTAGATGATTGTATTTAATTGCTTGCTTGCTTGCTATGGTACTGGTACACCAAGCCTCCACAGAAAAGCCTCCAACACCTTGCTAACGTAGAAGGGGAATATGACATTGCTTGCGTTTTCGCGTATTTACATGGAGTGAGAATGGTAGGGCACCCTCTGACCATCGACTTGGATTCAGCCATGACGGACAGGAATGGGAATTGCTGTTGAGGGAACTCTCTGGCGTCAGGCGTGAATCTTTCAATTGGTAGATGCGCTGCCGCCTCGTTCGAGGTCTTTGACTTGTACCTGAGGTGTAGCGGAGAAGAAGCCAGAACCCTGCTTCTCGCCCAGGTGTGTTGGCTTTGCGGAGGGCGTCAAGTCTGATAGATCCGAGCCGCTGTTCGGGTCTGGGATCTCTTTCAGCTCTCGCACAGGAGGACGGCCGGACTCGAGCAAGTGGGGGACGTAGATGGCGAGCAAGGGGCGTATTGCGGGGATCGAGACACAGATCTTTGATTTGTCAGTGAGGGAGACGGCATAAGATATTGGATCGACTCACGATGCCCAGATCCACTTCGACAGCGGACGCGATCCACAGAGGCCAACCGGCCCAGGTCTCGTCGTACGAGTGGATGAGTGCCTTGTCAATGAAGTACGCCTGTATGATACCCGCGATGCATACAATGAATCCTAGGAAGAACAAACCGCAAACGGCGATTCGCTGTTTGAGAGGAAGTTGCAACGCCCAGACAATGGGCATCGGCAAGAAAAGTAGGATGAAATCGAGGAATATGGTGATGACGGCAAAGGACATCATGTAATTTCCCTCGTCGATGCATTTGTATTTGAATGTCGCGAGTGGCATCCAGAATGCCTTGAGAGGTCTATGAAGGGCCGTGGTCAGCACGTAAGAGCGTTTTGATGTGGGATAAGGTGGAAGGTACTGACCTGCAGGCGCACACTGCCACGATGAAGAATGCTGTGAGCATTGCTGCATGGAAGATCAAGCCCGCCCATACCGACATCCTATACCACCGGGGCGATGAGGGACCGGCGAAACGTTTGTAGAAGCACAGTAAAGACATCTTGTTCAGCGTTGCCGCCCAGAAGAACAGGATTTGGGCCGAAATGCAAAGCTTGTATCTGGAAGGTTCATATTAGTATTACTATCCAATATTCGAATCTGGTCGCTCAGATAGCCTTAGACAGATGACGTCTCGCTTCGTTCACTTCGAAGCATGTCGTGCAAGTCAAAGCAGCGTCTGGAATGTTAACAACTGGGTCTGGATAACATACCCTGGTGGGCCCCTTTCTGGGTGAAGATCCCATGAATGCCGATTCCAGCCAAAGTTGTTGTCGGCAGTCAAGACCACGACGGTCAATGCAAATGTAGGAATCTGTTCAGTTCAGTGACTGGCTCATTCATAGCAGGAGTGCCAACCTACCAAAGAGAGGCCAATTACTATATCATCGTGACCAAAGCTGTGAGTAATCTTGATACGTGTATAGTATCTGAGAGCCACGACAACAAAAACCAGGATTATGAAGATGATATTGACGACGGTCAGTGCAGATCCTCGAGTAGTTGGATTTACGAAATTCGGCTTTGGCCAGGATGCGATGACTTCCTTCGTTGGATGCATAGCGTGCAATTGATAGGGATTCACAGCAGGATGCAAGAATGGTACCAGCACTCAATCAAGAGCGTACCTCACTGATGGTGAATCGACGCAGAAGACAGCCATTGGTGAAGGGGCCGTTGAAGGCTTTATCATGCCCCTCCGGTACGTATAAGCCATATACAGTGTCCGAATAAAGACAACGACGGCGTAGATTTTTAGACGAGACCATGGAGATTGAAGCCATAGCGCACGCCTCTTAGGGTCTTGGAAGTGAGCCGCTACCAACGGTACCTGGTTTCATGGCGTTCGTGGACGAGTCGAAAGCGTACTACGAGATAGTACTATGGTAGATCAGGAGCGGTGGGGGACCAGGACGAGCTAAGGCTGTTAGGCTGAAGACTATATCGCCCCAAGGCCAGTGCGCAATGGACCGGATAAGCAAGAAGAGTTTAGTACCTCGAGAAGCTTAAAGTATCCATCGAACTACTGCATCTTACCCCACAAAACCCACGTGCATTTGGGGGAAATTTGCATACGTAAGGTAGTCCAAATGTTCAAAACGCCCCTGGAACGATCGGAAGCCCTTATCGGCCCTGCAAGAGATGTGGAGACTCATGAGGATCTTCTGTCGTGAGACAAGGCCTGAGACTGCTGTCGACTGATTGTCCAAATGACAGCAGAGTACCCCTCGAGTAAATGATCTAACCTCCAACACTATTTGGTGTTAGTTCGATACGCCCCTAGGAGAAGACTGAACCATGGAGCTGGGGCTCTCCTTCGACTTGATGGCTTCGTCCGTGACGATTGTAGACTTTGGGGCAGGCGATGAGTCTACGCAGGCCGAAGGCGCGAGCTTTGATCAAGCTACCTTGAATGTTTGCGTAGGAGGGAGCCGATGCAGACATTCAGACTCCTTTGCGAAATCCCAACGTAATTCAATATTCTAAAGAATTGAGGTGAAGGTCCTAAAGAGCCATCGATTCGACGCAGTCACATACCAATTGACGTCGTAAAGCGTGTCTTCGAGCGCATTCGGGCGACCATTAGACCAACCATTAGACCGACATAGCTACCTTAGATTACTTGGCGTGCTAGGGTTCGTCGGATTCATGGCTTGATCTCTAGGATTTTGAACCCGTGTGATGCTCTCTGAACACCCATCTAGCGTCCAAGCGGGGAGTATATCGCACGTTCGGACGGATGATCATAATGGGAATGTTCGACGATATCTGTAGACTCGGAAATGGAAGCAACCAGCATGGCTCTCACCTCGTGGAAGCTTCCGCCAAGTCAAGCTTTACAGTCAAGCCATCGCCTTGATCAGCCCTTCCACTGATCCTATATTTCCCTATAACCAGATCTTTAGCAACAAGTTCTCGTGTCCTACCCAAGCTTTCGATGGCAGCAATCCTCTCAAGAGTGGCATTGAGATGCTCTTCGAAGTTGGGCTCGTTGCAGATCTGACGAAAGGCGTTCAGCATTGGGACCGAGTCTGCTCGGACCATAGCCTGGGCGTCAATTGTGAACAAATTGATATGATCATAGTCCTTGATAAAGTCGGCTCTTGTCATGATTTCTCTCGCTTTGTGAAGGGGTATCTGTGGCAACAATCGGCCCTGTTCAGGGTCGTGGGTCTTCTCATCCTCTTTCTCCTGGTCTACGAGAGCTTTGGCTAATACCATCGCTGCTGATGCGTACTTCTGTTGATCCATCACGTCGTCATCCATACCCTCTCCAAGTATCCAGCAATTATTCAAGAACCACGTCTGCTCTACTTGGCAGATCTTGTCACATGCGTGCAGCATATCATGTGACTTGGCCACCCGGGTTAGGAACGTCAGTCTGCCACCCACTCGGTCGTACACCTCATGAAGTATTCTGGATGAAGGTTCTTCTCTGTAGTATTGCCTGCGAAACTGCTTCAACGCCAAGACAGCTTGGTCCCTCGGTAGGTCCAGAAGAGGCAAGACTTCCATGCGTGTAGAGTACTTTTTGAGACGTTCATAGACCCAGTAGTCATCGCTATTCAAGACTACTGTGACGAGATTGCTTGCCGCCCATTGCTCAGCTCTTTGCTGGATAAGTTCCAACAAATCACGTCCATCTTCATCGTCTCTAAGCAGATGTGTGCTGTTTATTATGAGCACTAAGGGTTTACCAACAGCTTTTCGTCTCTTCAGAGCTACTTTTTCTAGCTTGTTGAACGCCCGCTCGATGTCCAGAAGGGCAGTGTTACCTTCTCGGGGACCTTTGATGCTGAACAGGCTTCCAATGTAATCCTCATGAAACTCGTAGTCGAGGGCCTTGCCGAGCCGTATACGAAATATCTCAAGGTCCGCATGCGCTTCAAACATAGATATACCCTCGCCGTCTACGTTTTGCATAGCATGTAAGAGCATGGAAGATTTGCCTGTTCCTTTCTCGCCGATTAACAGATGATAATGACCACGGTCAGTCCCGTTGATGATCGCGTCTATCTTCATCTGCTCAGCATGACGAATCCAGTGCTGATTCTCTTCTTGAAGGCGATCCGTCGGGAGACCTTTCTCCATTGAAGCAAGGTCGAGGACAGGGTCCCCTGGTTTGAATGCGTTCTCCATCTTTTGCAGAACAAGATACTTGTAGTACCGGTGATAGCCATATCCAGCTAGTCTGTCGTTTTGTGTATTAGCTTCCATCTTATAGAGCGTCAAGGGTTGCGGTGCACCTACGCAAGAACTAAGATAGATGCAAATGTTGTGGCCGCACTCTCAAACATCTTAAAGAAAGTCGGGCTCCACTTCGATGTCGGTACTGGTCTCTCATCTGCATAGGATGATTCTACCACTTCGCCTTGAGGTCCAACTTGGCCGGGGCCAGGTCCACTGAAACCATTGACATAGCGTACTCTTGCCCGAAGGAAGGGTGTAGAGCTTGGGAGCTGAGAAATAAAAATAGGATGGACCCTCGTATTTAGATGTGAAGCACGACGCATAAATACAAGATAGATAGACAATGGCATAGCTATAATCGATAACGAGTGTGCATGAGCGAGTAGGGAGCGGCAATCAATAACGAAGGATCATTTGTGAAAGTTGTTCTCCGCTGTCGACTGAAGGGGATTGAGTCTATCGAAGCCATGCGAATCGTCCAAAGGATGGCAGTCTGGCTATTAGTCTACAATTCATATCCAAGAGGCGTTGGAAATACACGACCATCAAGCCTCGAGTTTATACGCCGGCAGGCGATGCATACATTGTGTTATGTACTGTAGAGGATGGTTGATATGAGTGCAAAATTCTGGGCGCGAACCAACAGCTTCACTCGCGCGTCACAGGGTGAAATACTATTACTTCATAGAGCTTAGCGTTTGGATAAAGGGGTTGCCGCTCTGTCGCCTCTTATTTTCGTTCCTAGAGTAAAGTACTCCTCTCCATCAAGCAACCTTTGAGGCAAAAAACTCGCTCCCACTGGGGCTCGAACCCAGGACCTTACGGTTAAAAGCCGTACGCTCTACCTAACAGAACTTTTAGTCGACTTTTAGAGAACTAATCATGAATCAAATTACCAATTGCGCTATAGGAGCATGAGATGATGCACTGCTAGATCTCTGGCTAAATCAAAATATATTAAAGCTTTCTTCTCTTCGAAACAAAAGGTTGGTTAGCATCAAACCACGATCTAAGCATGTTGGTTCCGATAAGGGTGAACCCTTTTCTTAACATTATCTGACATCACCGTATTGCATCCTGGGTTGCTAACTCGATATACAGCAATCTAGCTGGATCCAGAGCGTAGCTCTATTTACGTTTTGGTTCACTAGTTTTCGATAGATTCCAGTTCTCTGTGTCGGGCATATTGAGAGCAATAATTAGCAAGACCGTAAGAATCTACTTTGCCCGGAGACCGGAAGTGATGGAGTATGGACCGAAATATCATCAAGGGGAAGTCAATTATTCAAATCTACCCGATTTCTCCTTCACATGGTATTTGTTTATCGATGGAGACACGGGCTATTTTCCCATATCCTTCCTTTCGCCTTTATTCTTGAACATCCTTCGCAGGAAGCCTCGTTACATATAGTATAGTGTCCGCCTCTAAGCCGCCCGAAGTTCGTACCACGCTGGCTTTTGAGAAAACAATGTGGCGGAGACGATATATATACTCCGTCGTCTTTCCATTCCAACAATCTGCTACAGTGTTCATTTGACACAGTCGTTTATGGGACAAGTTTTCTCGTTTCCTACCACTTTCTCTCTGAGTGGTCCAAAACTTTCTGTGTGCAGAGGTACCGTCTTTCTCGACATGGTAACATTTGATCTGCATACCATACGCATGGACCTCGGCAGGATTGAGAAACTTGATGACGGCTTCTGAAAACTGCCACTGATGATGAGGATGACGACCCACTGCTGCGGCCCCCGCCCGGAGCTGAAGAGCAGAGTAAACTCCAGACATATTGAGTTGTGTGGCGGACGCCTCGAAATGCGTGGATGGGAGAGTTCCGAGCAAAGCTTGCTAATAGATTTGCACTAGATACTGTTAAGGAAATGGTTGACCCTGTCAGACCTAGAATAAAGTACTCTAGAATATTTGTCGGCTCCATATTAAAATTCTTGTGTGGTAAAGGCCAAGCCGCTTTTGACTCTCCATCAAGCCACTTCCAGTTTCCATCCACAACTTTCGTTAAAACCCTCAACCCACAGTTACATGTACCTACACAAAGCTCTCATCATTCACTGCACCAAGCAATCCAACAGCGTATCGAACGCTGGTTAGACCAAAACTTGACCACAATCAATTCCCTGTAAGTTAGATCTCTTCCAATGTTTCAGGCTTCGTATGAATACGTATAGATCTTCTCGCTTGCTCTCTAGCCAGTCGTAATGGCTGCATCGTATCTTCCTAGCCGTAAGTTCTTGATACAGTACTGATATTCACTGCTAACATACTCATCAGTCCTCCTGAACTATGTGTACCCAGCGGCACTTACAGCAGTCGGGATCGGTGGCAATGCCTACGTCCTAGGAGCCCAGATCACAGACTTGAAAGAGGATACTCACCAAGTAAAGGAGGAAGTAAGATTGATAGAGGATGTTCTAAGAAAGGTTCAGGACGATATCAAAGGTGTACCTCGACAGAATGAGCTCGAGGCTCACGACATGGCACTGATTCAGAAACTTGTCATGGACTGTGATAAGAGGAGATGAGAGGTCAATGAGCTAGAGGATGTTGCTTTTCCCTTTGCTTTGCTTTGCTTTGATAAGCGTATACCCCATGGTGTAAGCACTCTGTGCTACCTATTGCTACAAATGAGAATTCGGTCAGAGATGGTATGGATTTTGGATTGTAGAAATAGCTGCCGTCAAGGCCATTACAAAATGGATGCGTTCTGACAAATATCTTATCTCCAATCACAGCGTCTTGGGTAAGCGTCGTTCGGGCTTCTCTCATCGGCGACCAGGGTCGTTCACCCACAACATTTGAGACTCTCGATGAATCTTCGCACTGAACATAAATATTCTCCCCCCTTTTCTTCCTTGGATGTAAGTCCTCATGATAGGTAATTGATAAGTTTAAGACGTCTTATCAGCGTGTCTGTATTAGTTACGCATGCTGTAATGGCTACTTAGTCTTTAGTTGTAACCTAATAACTAATAGCCTTTTGTCGTCAAGTCCTAGTCGTATTATCACCTAGTTATAGAGTATATCTCGGTGGCTATTTATGTCTTGTAGTAGCTAATATATATGTACTTTCGTCAAGAATGGGAGGTTTATCAAGAGTATTGAATACGCTAATTCACTCGCGCGTCATCGCCGCAAACAGGCTCGCGTTCACCCAAAACATCACTTTCTCTAACATGTATTCATGCAAACCCTCAACTCGGAACCACTTTCAACTCAACATCATCACTCCTCTCACCGAGAAGCGGTATCCACCATGGTGAAAACCAGACACAGCGCGAAAAGCGCAATCCCATCCGAGCCACCAGCTCACCTTCCAGCAATGTCGCCCGCGCCGAATTCCAATTTCCCACCTCGAGCCCGCTTCCCAGTGCTCGTATTCCTAAGCATGGGCCTATCTTCCTTCCTCTACAGCATCGCCTCCCCGCTCATAAGCGGGGATCTCGCAGCCGCGAGTCACACCCGCGACTCGTGGTATGAAGTCTCTGCCCTTCTTGGGTGGAAAGCCGCCCAGCTGGCAGTAGGATGGTACGGAGGCTATGACAGTATGATCTCACTACATGCTTCAATGAAACGTGCCCCATACTGACGTTTTTGCGATCAGGCTCCGATGTCGCCGCATTAACACTCCTCTCTCACGCGCCATTTCACTACTTCCTAATGTCCTTCTACTCCGTCCGTCCCTCCACCTTCCTCGCTTGCATCTGCATCGATGTCCTCTCAACCTACATCCCATTCTACACCCTCAAAGTCTCCTCCAGCGTCCACAGCGTCAAGACGCCCCGCGGCGTCGCAGCCAACCGCTCCGTCATCAACGATTCATACGTCCAAATCGCCATCAGTCTCCTCGCAGCCTGTATTTATGGCGTCGTGGTGCTAGGCAGCTACAGCAGCTGGCTGCCCACGTACATAGTGACGCATTTCGACGGCGTGAGAGATATCTCGAAGCTGTACAATAGCAATTTTCCACTTCTTGCGGCCTCCTTTGTTCCGCTTGGGATTGCGGCAAAGATATTCATGTTCACGCCGGCTACGGCTGCGAAGCCAGACAAATACGATAAGGAGATCAAGAGATTCGATCCGGAGGAGGCTACGTTGTGGGAGACGCTTGTCTACAATTTGTGGGGACATTCAAAGCGGACAAGGGCGTTAATTATGAGGACTACTACATTGGTCGCTGTGTCTAGCTTACATACTTCGCTTCAGACTTATGTTACTGTTGAAGGGTCTGAGGGATTTGGCGGCGTGGGGTGGTCAAGTGTGTGGGCTTTGGCTGCCACGTTGACCGGTGTGGCATTTTCGTGGGTTGGGGACGTGGAGGGAATGGACAATTGAGGCTTATTGGACCCGGAAGATGGAGAATAGTGGAAGTGAATGAAGGACCGGCTGCTTGGTTGATTTCGTCGAATTTTTGCCGGTATCTGCAGGCGTAATGCAGGATATACCACGATAGCCACTCTTGTTCTCAGAATTGAGAGTTGCTTTGCGATCTAGGGGTCGAGTGTGGAATACCATTTTATTAGATCAAACCCATATTCACGTCTCGACCGGTGACAAAAGAAACTGGTAGAGGGGAGAACACCACCAAAATGTCAATTACGTTCGCAACTTACCCTGGATTTTGCCTCCTAGTGAGCTATAGACCGGTGCGTTATGCTGCTAGAGCAATGGTGACGGCAGCTCATAAGCACAGCGCGGAGAAAATAGTAGAAGCCTTTGGTGGTAACCTTCCGCAAAGGCAGTTCCCACTACAAGTTTATACACGCAAGCCAGCAATACTAATCACCAAAAGATCGAAAGTAAGACTACCTCCCCCTACACATCCAACCGTTAGCTTCGGCCTCATCTGTGATCGGCCAGAAGGCTATTGTCATCAGGAAGGCAACGTACAATGCATCGAATCCGGCCTGTTGTCCAAAAGACAAAGCCCAACAACCCGGAGTGCCGCTTGCAAGATCTCATCAAACGAAGATACGACCATGGTAACGCCGGCAATGATTGACACATCAAGCTTACAGGTACCGCTTCTGCGAGAGTAGGCGACGGTGCTTGACGATACATCCGGGGGTACAGTGAACGTTTGTTCTCTAGCGTGATGTTCGGTTGCGAGGATGAAGGTGAATACGTTTAGACAATCAATTGCGCGAACGTTCTGTTGATAATACACTGATCTGCTAGTGCATCTTGTGGGTGAGACGACGCGGGGAGGAGAGCGGAGTGTCGACACGTTTGAGCCAGGTTGGAGCAGGGAGGGAGATGAAGGATCGATCGCTATCGCTAGGATGGAGGAGACGAACAGCAAAATAGTTGCGAGAAGCATGCCTTCCATACTTAGATGAACGCTGTCATGGGCAATAAGAGATCAGATCAACTCCCTTTGGAGAGGACATTTGCCTTGGGTTGTCTATTCCCATGTATAACCCCACGATCGTGCATACTGGCGACGTCCAAAGGCGCTGTCGCTTACAGATTTCAAACAGCGGCCAGCGGCTCTAGGTTGACATGAGCCTACGCAATGTAGACAAGGCGTGAATGTCAATTTTGTCGAGGCTTAACAATGCCCTCGTGCACAATGTAGTACACTACCGTACTGTCGTCACCTATCGTAGCTAGGAGAAGTCTTTTGCCTCCTCTCCTCTTCTTCGTGCGATATGCTTCTTCCTCGTGTTTGCCCCGGGAGGAAGAATCTTCAGGTACGTGTTCGTCCTTCGTAGGCTCTTCTCCAATCGAATCGAATACCTCTGCAAATCTCTTCAGACTCCACTTCTCTTGCAAATGTGTTGGAAGCACCCATTCCAACTCTACCTTGACGTCTGCATTCGCCAGTCTGTCCTTGAGCTCTTCAACCTGATCATCTGGGTGGACGTATATCCTGTGAGGTGGCAGGCCAGAGATCAATGGCCGTGGTAAAGGCTTTTGGGTGAGAGGAGAGTGTGTATGGATACGAAGCGATGTCCAGTCGTGCTGATATTGGAGATTATGTTGCACCTGCACCGCCAGAGTATGTTGATAGCTTGAGTGGGAGGGTAGAGCCGGATGTGACTGGATGTAGGTCGACAAGGTGGAGACATGCGATAGTTCTTGCGAGGGCATTGTCATCTAACAATTGAAGGTGGGGGTTTGCGGCTTGGTACAGCTTAGATTGCTGACTCGACGGCCGAGACAACGCGAGTCATGGCTTTTATCTACTTCGAAAATGCCCTGGACAGTGCGCACATTAAAGCCACAGACGTGGTGCCATGAGTGTCACAAGCTCGACAGGTGGTACATCGTAATTGTAGTGTGTGGTCGACTAGGCTCAAACGGTATGGTATACTTACCTAGTGGATGTGTATTCTATGGTAGAATATGACTAAACCTAACGCTTTGAATTGCAGTGCACGAGCCAATCAAGATCAGGCATGCCCAACGACTAATCATCAAATGTCTGTGAAGAACCCCATCTTTTCACCCACCCTTATCCACTTATTCGTATAATCCTTCGAATTTTCACTTCGAAACAGCGTACTCAACAACCTCTACACGTGAAATATCTTTCAGCAACTTCCGATTGCCTCCTCCGTAACCCGCCACAAACCGAATCCATATCAACGTGCGCCTCGAACAATGACATTAATATGAAGCTTATCAGTACGGCCCTTGACCACGAATGATAGTAAACTACAGGATCTACTACTCATCCACTCCCAATTATGGCGAGCGACAGCGATCCAATGGCCTCCGACCCCCCAAAGACACCCTTGGGTCAGATAGACGGCGCCTATGATGGGGGAAACCGCAATCGTTCGTCTACTGCCAGCTCTGGTCGACTTCGTAGTGCCTCACTCAGATTTCTTGAATCTAGCCCACCGGGTGGTATGTGGTCAGCTACTGGTCAAGCACTCGCACAAGCTCCGACACCACTTGAGATTCGAAAAGGAAGCTTCGGCAGAGATGGCTGGGATGGACACATACAGCGGAGGAACAGCACGGTCAGCGAGGAGAGCATCAGAAGACTCTCGAGAACCTCTTCAGCGCAGACTCCTACGGGCCTAGGAAAAAGTATAACCAATCCTCTGAACGCACACACGGAGGCAGAAGACGAAGGGGACGCGCTTCCCAAGGTTCTTGAGGGCGAAGGACTGTCAGCAGGCCGAGACTTCGCTCCACACTCTCAAAGAGTTGCACCACGGCCGTTAGCTACAGAAGACAATGAAGACGACCCGTTTGCAAAATTCATTGGACGAGGAAAGATTGAAAACCAAGCGTACACCCCAAGGGCAAAGGTCTCCCCAGAAGCGGCCTTAGCTGCGAAGAGAAAAATTGCTGACCCATATGCGATTCCTGACGACGACGATGACGACGACGACGTTGTTGACCCACTCGATGAATCTCATCCTGAGAACAAGAGGACCCTACCAAGGAAATTCCAGGACCCAGCAGGCGAGACGGTTCCGGTTCCTGGCGGGACAGGTGAAAAGCTCACAAAAGTAACTACCGGTACTGTTTCCGATTCCCATTCGTCCTCCGACAATGAGCAAGGCCCCAATGAGGACGGCGTTTACCCCAACGGTTATAAATTCCCACCAAAGCACACATGGGGCGAAGCTACCAAGATCGGACTAAAGGCTTTCTGGAAGTTCTTCATCACACCCCTGGGCTTTGTCATCGTCGTCTACGGCCTGAACGTCGTCGCCTGGGGCGGCATGCTCTTCCTGCTCCTTATCGGCGGTGGCTCGCAATTCATGTGCTACCCACCGGGCTCGCATGGAATCAAAGAATGCAACAACATCAACGCCCCTCGCCGCATCTGGATCGAAATCGACTCTCAAATACTCAATGCCCTCTTCTGCGTCACGGGCTTTGGCCTCATCCCCTGGCGTTTCCGCGATTTCTACTACCTATTGCAATACCGCATCCGGCACCGAGAAGACGCTCTCCGGAGACTGGCAGGTATTCACCGCTCCTGGTTTCGCCTACCTGGTAGTCGCGAGCTGCCGACCGATCCCAACGCTTTAGTTGACCGTCCAGAAACCAATCCCGCCATCCCCCTTCCCCCAACCAAAATCCCAGATGCGCCTCTCACGGGCATCCGCGCGCCAGCCACGAAGATGTGGAAGCTCGACTACGTCATCTGGGCTTTCGTGATCAACACCTTCCTCCAAGCCGTGCTGTCGGGGTTCATGTGGGGCTACGACAGGTATCAGCGTCCGAGTTGGAGCACGGGCACTTTTGTGGCGCTGGCTTGTATCGTCGCCGGTCTGGGTGGGCTGATGCAGTTTCAGGAGGGGAAGAGGATCAAGGCTGTGGAGGGCGTGCCGGTTGATGAGGCGGAGATGCTGAAGGATGTGGAGAAGAGCGTTGTTCGGGGTGAGAAGAAGACTGGCCATGGTAAGAGATGGGGGAAGAATAAGGTGGATGAGAAGAGTCCGCCCGAGGTTGGCTCGAATGTGTGAAAGGAATATCGTTCTTATCGACTTGAAGCGTTTCCTCGAGGGTCTGGTCCCGTCTAAGTAGATGGATTGTGAGCGAGGCTCAGCCACTTCTGTTGGGCAGTCTACATATCTTTAGCCGATTTAATGGAAGTCCATTGAGAAATCTATTTCTTGTTTCGATACCGACATCAACGGCTGTGACACCCCTGTATGAGTCTATAATACAAATCTATCGCTTTATATTTTCTATATTCTATTCAAACATTTCGAATCCCAAGACCATCGCGATGCACACATAGAGGAAATTTCATGACGCCTTCTTCCTTTTCGCCTTATCCTTCGCCGCCTTCTCCCTCCTCTGTATCACGCCCTCAGCTCCAACACCTCCGAATACCAACCCCACACCCACCCACTGCATCCCACTCAATCGATGTCCAAACCAAAGCACGCTCAGCATCATCGTCAACATTTTCCTCGTCACTGTAACCGTCACCAGCAGCAAACTCGAAAAGCGACTGAGCGTGTAATAGATGAAGATCTGTCCAAAGGCGCCACAGGCTGCAAATCCAAGTATATCTGGTAGGATTGCCGGATTGCGGGAGATGAAAGCCAGAGCGGCTGATATCTCGGAGCCGTTGGCGCCTTTGGGGGAAAGGGGCGTTGGTGGTAGGAGGGGAGATGCGATGAGGTAGACGATTGTGAGGAAGGTGGAGAGAATGTTCTGCGCGACCATCATTTGTGGGCCTGTAAAGGAACTGTGGGTGCTGAAGATATAGTCTTGAGTGCTGTTTGTGAGTCCGTCGAAAAGCAGGTTTATACCGAGTAGCATGAGGCCCCATGCAGAGTTATTGTTGCTTGGAGAAGATTTCTTGGAGGATGACGAGGGGTGGTAAACTGTGAAGACTGCGACGCCGGTGGTTACTAGTGCGACGACGAGATATTTGTAGAGGGGGTAGGATTTGCGGAAGATGGTGAGGTGCAGGAACATGACGGGGAGGAGTTTGCAGGATTTGGCGAGGATGAAGGTTATGTAGTCGACGTGGGCGAGGGAGGCATAGCCGAACGGGGACGCGAGGGAGGAGGTTATGGCGACGAGGATGAGGGGAAGAAGGATGGAACGGGTGGGAAATATGGTGGATGAGGGTGCGGAGGAAGGGGTGGAGAAGAGGAGGTAGGCGTAGCCTGCAAGGGCGGCGAAGGTCGACTGGATGGTATTGAGGAAGACGGAGTAAGTGAAGCGTTCGGGAGAGGTAGAGGAGCCGTAGATGGTCGTTGTTATACGTTCTTGTAGGAGAGCCCAGGAGAGACTGTAGATATTACTAAGAATTGCCAACGACGTCGGTGCAGTCGGGACTTACAATGAAAGATAGATACCACCAATGCATACGAGTAATTGAGGAAGACCAGCTTGCTCTTGGGTAATTGAAGTAGAAGATCCCTTGGGCTTGCCATTGTTGCTGATAGTAGATGATTTGAGGGAACCGCCATGAACATGCTCTGATGATTGGCTCCGTGACTCGAAGTCTGATGGCTGTCTTCGCAGTGGAGCTGCTTGCTTTGTTCGTGCCATCGGAGGTTGCAAATGAACTTTAGTTGCAAAAGATTGAAAGAAGCATCAGACACAAATGCGCCTTCTCGTTTGACGCAACTGTACCAAATATAGACAAGGCGGACGTTGGATCATATTGCAGAATGATTGAAATACCTGTCCCTTACGACGGCAAGTAGAGATAGCTGGCCAGGAGCTTCGCCAAGATATAGTCTATGTCCCGCAAAGCCGACAGGGATCATCGGCCAGAACCGGAGCCGATGATGGTAATTGTTTCCCGGAGCTTTGGTCAAGAAGAAAGTTCAGAATACTTAACCACTCATCTCCCTTTTTTTCTACGGGTCATTGACATTTATACCTCAATCCGTTCATTAATTGTTGACATATTTCATTCCTTCATCTTTCGTCTCGGACTCCTCTCCTTACTACTTGTATAATACTTACAGCCCCTATAGCTTTTAATATGCCCGAGAGCATAAATGACGCCAATGCAAAACCTAGTAGGTACTGCTCGTGTGCCTTTCCTTGATCGAGCCATTGTGCACCTTCTTGAGGCAACCCGGCTGATAGCTGTTGCACAGATCATTGTACTCATATGAACGGTGACAAAACCACGTCCTCAACCCCATTGATTGCAGTCGAGAATGGAGAAGAATCATTACCGGCGAAAGGCGAGGCGAAGGAAGAGCAGACCATTGATAGTATGTCAGCAATAGGGGTTCGATGGATGCAGCTAATGGTGGCCGAGATGTCTTTCAAGTAACTATCAAACTCCCTCACACACCATACGAAATTCAGATCATGGTCTCGGCTCAAGAGCAGGTACAGGATCTTCGGCAGTCAATCATGGAGTCACCCGGGACCTTCCAATATTCGTGCTTTCACCTCGAGCACAAAGGGAACCGGATAAATGATTTTGTGGAGCTGTCAGAAGTGAAAGGGTTGTCTGGGTCCTCCGAACTGAGGTTGGTTGAAGATCCATATACCGAGAAGGAAGCCCGTATGCACTTGGTTCGGATTCGTGAGATAATAGGAGCTGCTGGTAATAGGACGGATACACTGCATGGGATCTCGGCGGGCCTATCCCTTCATGACAGCGTCTCGCCCTGGAGAGATCCGAACGCACCACCAGCTCCTCCAGACAACGCCTCCCATGGTAGCATTTCCGACATCCCGAATGCTCTGGCAGATTACTCGTTTGACGGACGACCTGCTGTGCGTACTATTCTACCTCCAACGCAAGAACAGCCGCCCAAAACCGTCAAATCTGTTGGACTTTCGCCCTGGAACCCGCCGCCTTCACAACTTCGTCAAAAAGGCCATCTTCTATATCTACTGCTCACTACAAATGAAGGCGAGCAGTATCAGATCACAGCGCATGTTTCCGGATTCTTTGTGAATAAGTCATCGAATAGCAAGTTCGATCCATTCCCGAGGCCTGCGCCTAAGAGGGCAGCCGCCCACTCCCTCTTCTCTTTGATCAGTAACCTGTCACCATCATTCAACACATCCTTTGATGTACTACTGGAGGCGAATAACAAGCGCGATCCTTTGGCAAATTTTCAACTCACCAATGCAATACCGTCCAGCCCATGGCTCGTTTCGCCTACAGTAATCGCTCCGTCGGCACACCAGTCAGATCTTACAAGAACTCAGGAAACATACCTGATGTCCGGGATTGAAAATACGGAGACATTACGGGATTGGAATGAGGAGATCCAATCTACTCGAGAATTACCGAGGGAGACCGTCCAGGATCGTATGTTTAGAGAGCGACTGATATCTAAGATATTCGCTGAATTCAACGATGCCGCTGCTCGGGGTGCGATGATGGTTGCACGTGGAGAAATTGCACCCCTAAACCCGACCGAAAGCAAGGACGCTCAAATCTATATCTACAACAATGTGTTCTACTCGTTCGGGGCTGATGGCGTAGGCACCTTCACCTCCGAAGGTGGCGATGAGGCTGCACGCGTCGCTGTTGGCAAAGATGCTTGTGGGGTGAAGGCTGTAAATCAACTCGACATAGCAGGCTTAGCTACAGCTGGTACTATCATAGTAGATTACCTAGGCAAACGTTTAGTCGCACAGAGTATCGTTCCGGGCATTTTCAAGCAGCGAGAACCCGAAGAGCATCAAGTTGACTATGGGGGTGTGGAAGGCCGTGATGTGGTTGCAGACAACGAGACATTCATACCAACATTCTCACAGGTCTCAAAGGCTCTAAAGGTCAAGAAGCATCCAGTGTGGGATAAAGAAGGCAAAACTCACGTACTCGAGGCAAGCGTGGAAACGAAGGGTCTTCTGGGCACAGATGGCCGAAAGTACATCCTCGACTTGTACAGGCTTACGCCCTTGGACGTCACCTGGGTTGATGAAAATTGGAGCGACCCGGTTGATGGCGCTACTAAACCCAAGGAGCATAATTACCCGCACCGCATGACTGTCCTACGGCCTGAGCTCATCGAAGCGTACTGGAGAGTCAAGATGGGAGAATATGTCAAAACGGAGGTAGAGAAGCGGAAAAAATCTGTAACGGACAAGAAGGCTCCTGATACGACCAATGCATCGCACGAAACTAAAGCTGACGAACCCAAGTCTGAAAATGCCAATGAATCGCCGGTATTGGGCAAAGGAACAGATGTGCAAATTCCAGACCAAGATATTGACCAAGAGCGTGTCGACATCTCAGCTTTTTCATTGACCCTGAATCCAGACGTTTTCTGTGGTCAGGTACCGCAGACAGATGGCGAAAAGGATGAATGGGCCAGCGATGAGACTGCAGTCCGAGCTGTTTGCCAATACCTCCATGAGAAGGCGATCCCACAAATGGTAAGTCATGCGTCAGGCTTGCTGCCAGTGCAATAGCTAATAGTGCTGGGTATCAGATACACGATCTCAAAGAAGGAGAGGTCGGCTTTCCGATGGATGGCCATTCCTTGAGTCAACTAATGCACAAACGAGGGATCAACATGCGATACCTCGGAAAGCTAGCCTCACTGGCCGAGAAGCAAGATGCTCGATTGCGAGCGCTCAAGGATTTGGTTATACAAGAAATGATAGCCAGAGCTTTTAAGCATGTCGTTAGCCGGTATTTAAGAAAATTGCCTATGGCTTTTGCTACAGATTGTTTAGCCCACTTACTCAATTGCCTGTTGGGTAGAGGCTTGAATGAGACACCAAGAGCGCATATTGACGAGGATTTGCAGGACTTGTACACGGATGCTGATTACTCCTTTACAAAGATGACACCAAACATGCTGAGAGCCGACATTGAAGATCAGATCCAGATCCGCTATCGCCATACTCTTGAGGATGATTGGATGCATGACATCAAAAACCTACAGCTCCTGCGTAGCATATCGCTCAAGCTTGGTTTGCAGCTAGTTGCCAAAGACTATCAGTTTACGCCTGAAGGTCAGGACCAGAATTTGGACTCGAAACCTGTGACGAATGGGGATGTACATCCAGCGGTGAACGGTAATGCTAATGGCCACCTTGGGGGGAAAAAGAAGCGGAAGAACGGCGGTCGTGCTTCTCCAACCAATAGCCACGATTCAGCTCCATCAAGTCAGCAAGTCACTTTCAGTCCGGATGATATTGCGAACCTCGTGCCTGTCATCAAAGATGCATGCCCTAAGAGTGTTCTCGCCGAAGAGGCCTTGGAAGCTGGCAAGATATCCATGATGCAGAATCAAAAGGAAATTGGTCAAGAGCTGTTGCTCGAATCCTTGACACTACATGAACAGATTTATGGTATCTTGCACCCTGAGGTGGCACGAGTATATCATCAGTTGGCCATGCTCTATTATCAGCTCGACGAAAAGAACGCTGCTACCGAATTGGCGCACAAAGCGGTCATCATCTCCGAGCGCACTCTTGGTATCGATTCGAATGAGACTATTCTCAGCTATCTCAATCTTGCATTGTTCGAGCACGGTAACCGGAACACCAATGTTGCCCTCTCGTGTGTCCGGCACGCGTTGGAGCTTTGGAAGATCATCTACGGCTCCAACCACCCCGACTCAATCACGACGCTCAACAATGCCGCAGTCATGTTACAGCAACTTCAATTGTACAAGGAGTCACGGCTGTGGTTCGAAATGTCTCTCACCATCAGCGAGGAAGTTTCTGGCAAGGCGTCCGTCAATACGGCCACCCTCCTCTTTCAATTAGCACAGGCTTTGGTCCTGGATCAGGACCATAAAGGTGCCGTCAACAGAATGCGAGAAGCGTACAGCATCTTCCTGGCCAAGCTTGGCGCTGACGATCCCAATACCAAAGAGTCGGAGAAGTGGCTCGAGCAGCTCACGCAGAACGCAGTCTCCATGGCCAAGCACGCGAAGGATGTTCAAGCTCGAAAGGTGCGGCGAGTCCTATTCAACCCTCGAGTGACGACGATGGGCGCTAGGCCGCAGCCACAGGTTGGGCAGTCGACTGCAGGCCTGGTCAACGGTCAACAGACGCGAGGTAGCAGATTCAACGACTCTCGAAGCATTGAAGAGCTCATGAGGTTCATCGAAGGAGGTGGTGATATGTCGAAGGCTTCACCGGCCAAGAAGCGCACAACTCGAGGTAATCCTCGACGCCGTGGTGGGGCAACCATCGGAGCAGCAGCATGAAGGAAACATCTTTCCCATCTTCCACATTTCTGCCATCCGAATATTCTCTGTACAAAAGAGCCTTTCCCAAAAGTTGTTGCACCAAGCATGGCATTTACGAGGCGTCTCAACTCCATGTATAGCAATCTCTCGGATTCCTGCAGGATAATCTTCACTCTTCTCGCGTATATTGCACACAACTTCAATCCTGCATAGGGATGGAATCTTGGCCCGGGCGAGCATTGCCTTCTTGGAGCTCGGTTTTGTACATACAGATAGCATTGGTCTAGCGCGACCACGTTTAAGCTACTTTATCCGGACAACGCTGGGCTGAAATATGTTTTACCATCCGTTCCAAAAATCGTGTGCTTGAGTGAGGTCAATCAATTGACAAGATTCCGTAATGCATAAAGAGATCCAGTAAGTATGCGGCATTTGAACAGCGGACCGAGACCGAAATGTAAGCGCCCGAGGCTTTTGGGGGTTCGCATGTGCCACGATGGGGCTAATGCAGCTTAAGGCTCTTAGCCTCTTAGGGGGTAGTAGGCGGGCGGACCACGCGCGAACCCTGTCGGAGTGGCAGCTCGACTTCCAATCAGCCCTCAGGCGAGGCCGGGGCTAGGGAGACGGGGATGCATCGGATAGGCTTGACTTGCGACGTGCATAGAAACTACTCAAGTTCTTTCTAAGCCAGTAAGGCCACGGACACTCCCTCGTCGAGAGACAGCTCTTAAGAGCTGGGCTGTCGCTTCCCCTCTTACACGAGTATTAATTCTACCCCGCTTATTCAACTTCGTCTGCGGCAGCGTTTATCTTTTCCTCCTTATCGACTTCAGGCGAAAGCATGGCCAATGTTCCACCCAACGAGCAGGACCCACGCCAAAACATCGAGGCAGATCCAGATGTAAGTTGTCCAGGCATCCTGTGCTGGTCGCCTACGACTGACATCGCTGATTCCTGCTAGCTCTTCGATGCGTCTGATTCCAGCCTGGGGGACGATGTGTACGTCCATTGGAACTGTTGGGAAACAACGGACTCGAAACTAATTACTATCGCTTGATAGATCAAAGTATACTGCATCCCTGACCAGCAGCATTGAGAGATATCCAATGGAAAATGGCAGACGCTACCATGCCTTCAAGGATGGAAGCTACATCATGCCGAACGACGAAAGCGAGCAAGACCGTCTGGATCTCAGTCATCGAATGTTCACCATCACCATAGGCGACAAGCTGTATCATGCGCCCATTGGCAAACCTGCTCGCATCTTGGACGTTGGGACCGGCACCGGAATCTGGGCCATTGAGATGGGCGACGATTTCCCTGACGCCGAAATTCTCGGCACGGATTTGAGCCCGACCCAGCCCACTTGGTAAATACGTATTTGTGCTGCCCATAGAGTCTCGTATTCATCGTGACCCAGGGTCCCCGCAAACGTCAAATTCGAAGTCGACGACGCCGAAGCGCCGTGGACCTTCCAGCATCAATTCGACTTCGTCCACGTCCGCTACCTCGCCGCCGCCATCTCAGACTGGCCGATGCTGGTCCGCCAATGTTTCGACGCGACGAAGCCGGGCGGCTATACCGAGTTCCACGAGTATGACCTGCATGTCTATTCCGAGGATGGATCGCTGAAGCCGGAGCATGCGGAAACCAAGTGGAACACTCTGGGCTGCAATGCCTGTCTTTCCTTTGGCAAGGATCCCTATCCGGGCAAGAAGATCGAGGGGTGGGCGAAGGATGTCGGCTTCGAGGACGTGCACCATGAGAGGTTCCGCCTGCCCATCGGGCCGTGGGCGAAGGACCAGCATTTGGTAAGCTTTGAGGCACTTCTCGACCCCAAAAGCATAGACTAAATTTCCCTTCTCAGAAAACGGTGGGATCCTGGAATCTAGTCACGCTAGAAGAGGGACTGGAAGGAATGACCCTCCGGCTCCTGACGCAAGTACTCAAATGGAAGGCGGAAGAAGTGATGGTTCTCCTCGCCAACGTCCGCAAGGATTTCCGAGATCCGAAGATCCATGCTCAGCTCGATTTGTGAGTTTCACCCGTTGCTGTTTCACCCTGTGGTTGTGGAGTAACAAGAATGACTGACTTATCAGCCATGTCGTTTACGGCCGAAAACCGACGCAGTGAGGAATGTCGGATGGGACGTCATGTCTGCGAGGTAGGAGGTGTTTTCTGCGTAACGATCACGAACTTTCGTCCATGTAAATTGATCATTCTTCAGTATATGATATCTCATTTCGAGAAAAACCCTAGCAAAAATTTGCAAATCCGACACCGTCCACCTGTTAGCTCTTGACGTGGCAGATACAACAAACTCCCTACTCTGAAAGCAGCGAACGACATAAAATCGCAGACCACGAACATCCTCCCCAAATCCCCATCCAAGTCTCCAAATCCCACCCCAACCCCCCTTTCCAACCCCACGAATACACAACAAATAATCCCCTCCCTCCAAACCACTTAGTCCCCTTCCGAACCATCCCAGCTCGAGATAAAAAAAGAAACACCACACTCCACCCACCCACTCCACCCACTCAAAAACTCGCATACGAAAAAACCACTCATAGATTCAATGCACTAGAGCAAAGGGGGTTGCTGACGCCTAACCGTTCTCTACCTTAATCTACCGTACCTAAAACCCCACCGACGCCCTATGGAGGCATCACTTTGTACTAGGCCCTCATCTGCCCTTCCTCTCCATTCCCCTACCATCCATGCAAGCAGAAACGCATATATCTATACCTCCCAAACCTTGGCGGTTTTTCAGGCGACGGCGAGGGTACGGGTGGAGTTTTAGGCAAGGGGGGGGTAGAGTGGCTGTGTTGGGTTTTGGGTGTGTGGGCTGCTTTTATTGATATTGTTGTTGTTGTTGATGTTGGGGCGGAAAGGGGAAGGGGAAGGGGAAGAGGAAGAGGAAAGACTATTCCGTAACACCTTTTGATATCAATACTTTTCAATGGTGAAATGTGTAGTACGCGGGGCTTAGCGAGCTGGAGGGCGGGTTGGGGTTAGGAGGGTGATAAGGAAGGCGTGGAAGGAGGTAGAGAGGGATATGCTCTTGGCTGTGAAATGGCGATGGGGTGGTGTGGAAGGGGTATGATATAAGGTGGTAAGGGTATAGCATGAGATGAGATGGAAAGGGTATAGTATGCTGTGGGAGAGGTAAGAGGTGGTGATGAAGACAAGGATGAAGGGGTGGGAGTTGGTGTGGATCTGTAGAGTAGAAGATGCATTATGATTGTTGAGAAGGGGGGTTGAAATGGGTGTGGGTATAGGTATGACCATGAGCGGGGGGAGGATTTTCGGTAGTGGATTATCTTTGTGAAGAGAAAAGGGATTTCTCTTGTTGAATTCGATCGTTATGCTTCCTAGGCGCCCAGTGATGTTTTGATTTATTCTCATGTTGATTTAAAAGGAGGAATGCGTGTTTCCAATTCCCCAAGCACTTTGACATTAGCTCGGTCCCGAATATCAAGCCGCTGGACATCCGCTTACACCAGGTTATTCGATTTGATTGCTGATGCCATACCGAGCCAAAGGAAATTCCATGCATGCAAGTGATGATGGAAATAATTCTCTACCTATCTCCACAGAATGTCGCATCGGCTCTCACATCCGGTTCACGACTTTCTTCACGGCTTTGTACAACAGGTGCTCCTTTCCACACAGCTGGGTATAAGCAACGTCTTCGGCCCTGTTCTCGTCATGAATTTGCCAAAGGCGGACTGTCACGCCCTTGGCTCCCAACTTGACGATTTGATACTCCAGCAAAATCTTTAGGTCCTGGTTGTCTCTTCCTTTCTCCGCCTCCTCCCGATAGGTTGAGCGAGCAACTTGGTTCAGGAAATAGTTGCCGGAAAATGCGAGAACAATGGTACGAGCTTTCACAAGACTTTCCGGCGCTTCGCACCAAACCTCAACCAGCTTCAATGCCTCGATTGCAGCTAGCAGTTGCGCGCGCTCAGCTGTTTGTGGGCCAAATGTGTCGTGGAGGTAACCGACATTAAGGGTCATATCCTGGTGAGTACAGTGAGGTCCCCATACATATGCATACACAGCGCGGCCAGGGGGGGCTTCTTCGCTGTTGCTAACGCCGGAGATGAATATGAGATATTCTCCGAAGTTTGCTTTACTACAAAATCGAGCTCCTCGGGTCAGGAAAGTAGTGGTGGAGGCATTGAAGAAGAGGTCAGATGGTTTGGCATTGGCTGGTATTGGGATGAAGCGACGGCCAGTGGGGTCTCTCTGGAGGTCGGGCATCTTGTTTGGCGATTGTAACGATTGCGAGCTGTTCATGTGGTCATCCGACGGGTGTTGTGTCACCAATGAGTGCTTGTGATGACTGTGCCGGATGAAGGAGATCCTGAAGGCGAGAGAGCTGGAACTCGCTCTTTGTGTTGATTGAGCGGAGATGATCTAGTATGGGGTTGGAAATCGCACGAACAAGTCTTGTAGAGGTAAAGATGAGCTGAAGAATAATGGGCTGCTGACTCAAATGCTGATCCGGTAGTAGTCCTATGGGACTGTCGAGCGATGTACAAGCTTATCGGAAAAGGTATGCTTGCTAATGTGAAAATGTGCACGGGGAATGCAAGAATTTATATCAGTCGGACGCCTCCTAACGTATCTTTGGACTTGCGTTACCCGAGTTGAGGACATCTTCGACATTCCGGAGCCTGGAGTCCAATCATAGTCTGTACCAGGGGACTGGACGTCCGTAGAAGAGAGCCCGATGGGTCCACACAGGGTGCCAAGGAATCGCAGAGGACGAATGTTTGATGTCCCTGTAGTCTTTTCTTTTTCGTTTGATATGCATTGACCCTGGTAGGGTCACGGCCGAGAGTGCTTCAACGCCCCAGGCAAATACTCCAGCAATCGTGGTGGCGAGACATCTGGTCCTTCCGTATTTAGACCTTGGTGCGACATCAAAGTGTGCGGAGCTCGCGTTACACCGTACCTAGCTGCACCGTGTCTTTGACCACATTCAATGACCGGGAAGTCATGCGTTGCTTATTTTTTTTCACGGCGTCTCCGTTGTGCACTCTTGAGTCCACCATTGGAGGTCAAAGACAATATGTGGCGTAAACATCAACCATCAAGCCGTGATTGAAAGCCTCGAGCATGTGGCGATATGATACTCACGACAGGCATCTCCCACAGTCATTCCTAGCTGCTCCACCTGCAACGACTGCATATAGTAAAATTGATCAATGTGGGAGCCGACCTCGTTGATCGACGGACATCCCGTCATAACGTATACTCTCAATCGGTGCAACATTGGAGCCTGCGAAACATTGGCCTACGCTGGCACTTACAGTGGACTCCATAATGCTGTAAAGTCTACCATTTGACACCTTGCCTTTGCGCATCCACGTGGGTATAATTGACCTCGACGAGCGTTGCACCGCACTTCGCAACACAAATGCCACCAAAGAAGCTCTGCATATAATCGAAGGCAAAGCAGTTCAAAGCAATTGATAGGTACCTCCTGATGAGTACTGGACCAATCTGGTACAGTGTCAAGGGATTGAAATTGCACAGAGAAAGAGACGTGGTAGAATAGGTAGAATTCTACCAGCTGGAAAAGGTCACGTGATCTCAGGGCTAGGGCTTCCGGCCCCGTTACTGACGGCTATATCCTTCAGCGACACACCTAGATTCCTCCAGAAAAGATGGTTTACTAAGGAGCAACAAGAACGGGGACTACCCGCATCCAAACTGCCGCACAGCCCCTAAATCCAGGATTTCAACACTTGTCTTTTACCCATCATCACCTCTATAATACAGCACGTATCGTTGAGAAGGCCATGGCTTTAACAGATCCTATCGTTAGATTGGGGAGTCTCAATGGCGGAGGAGGAGGAGATGGAAATAAAATATCCTAGAAGAATTGAGATCCAGCCTCTTTCCCGGAGGTCTTGTGATATTGTTTGATGCCATGGCGTTTGAGATCTTTATGGAAGGTTATCAATTTAGCATCTTGCTTGAAGTCGTCATTGATCTATGGTCATGCAGCTTTTTGTCAAGCCACATATGGTTCTAAGAGCAAAGTCACGTCGCTAAATGAAATGAAATGCGTTCGATCGCTACATGCGCTATGGATTGCTTACGTATTTTCTAAGGTTTTACTCATATGTTCGAAACTTCTCATCACACCCCTACTTAGGCCGCTTCTCACCTAATCGCTTTTCGAAGCTCTCGGCTACCTACTCCTCAGGCTCGCAATAGCCATGACAACCAGGCTTCGCACCACAATGCTTCCCGTCCGGCCCGATGCACTTATACTTCTTCTCGCATTGTCGTCCATGAGTTCCCCCACAGGGAGTCTGCGTCGGCGTCGGCGTTGGCGTCGCCGTCGCTGTCATGGTCGGAGTGATGATGTTGCAATTCCCTTCGCAGACCTGCGTCGCGCGGCAGTAAGAGTCGGTAGGACAAGGGGAGCCGTCTACGACACAGGGGATCGACGGCAGCGACTGGTTATAGGGGTTCTGGAAACCGGAGGTGTTGATACATTCTACGCAGGTTATGGATTTAGCACTATCATGAAGAGAATGCTCAGGGTGCATGGATGGCTGGTAAGCATAGCAGGGCAAACTGATGTCTGAACACTATGGGGTTCGGGTTAGAGTGAATCAGAATGGTACTTACGTCCACCGCAAGGTGTGGGCGCCGTGCAGTAGGTTGTAGGCGTGCAGGTTGAGTGCGTGGCACAGGGGCCGTTGTCGCCTACGGTGCAAGGGACTGCAGGTGGAAGGCTCTCCGGGGTGTAGCAGAGCCCACTGTATGTCATTGAGGAATTAGTCATAAATCATCAAGCCGTAAACGAGTGATCCTATATGTTTTTACAAAGAGAGGTCGGATAGATATGGCCTGAGTCCGAACTTGGACTTGGGCCTCAAACGGTAGCACTGATACAGAGACCACACACTGATGTATACATACCCACAGGCCTGAGTGAGAGAGCAGGATGAGCCAAAGGGACAGGGAGATGCCAAATAAGTGCACGTCGTTTTTTGCGTCACAGTGAAGGCGAGAGCGAGAGATGGAAGGATTAGTACGGTAAGAAACTGCATTTTGAGAGTGTGGCTTGTCAAATTTTCACATCATTAATGTAGGTGTTTCGCGAGGCAAGAGCGTGGAGGGTTATATATCCCTCATTGACTGGCGTTCCTTCAGTAGCATGATGAGTCCAAGATTCCAGAACATGTGCACTCATCAATACGAACGCCATGGAAATCATCACGCCACGCTATTCGAGTCTGATGGTGAAAGTTGGCATTGAATTTCGTATCCTCTGCAAGGAGGGATGGCCAAGTCGTCCGTAAAGGGATCTGAGGCGGCCGCTTGGCGTAGCACATGGCCAATGGCGGGGTAGGCGGACATCGATCTTGCTAGACGATTCATGGTAGGGAGAGTGTTTTCGCGTAATACTTCTGCTTCGAATGACATGACTCGCTAAGAGGGAAGCCACTCACCGTCCTTACCTGGTTTATATATCTTGACCCATCTATTCATACGAACGGAATTTCTTCGACGTTGACCGTTATCTACCTTACGCAATAGCCAATGTGCCAATTCAAAGAATATGGTAGTGCCGTACCAGCTCTCGCTGGTATTCTCGCGACCGAAACTTTACAAGGGTGGCATCGGATGTCTGCTTAGTGTGGAAACAGCGGTAGCGCGGGAGCTTCTCAAAGCTTCCATTGCTACTGACACGTTAACAACGGTGCTTAAAGGCCTAGCTGACCTAGTGCAAGCCGCCTGCACGACCAACAAGCACCTTTGGGCTGGGCCTTGTGATATGACAATCCAGTAGTGTCCCTTCTCTCAGCCGCGAGAAGACTCCAATTGTCGCCTATTTGCTCGCAATTGAGACCCAAATCTTTGGAAGCGTCGCAGCTTTCGAATACGATGTTTTCCAATACTGCCAGGCGGCGTCCAAGCGAGATTTCGGATGGGGTGTTGGTAAAATGTGAGAGCAGTTCGCTTTCATCTTACACGAAAGACCTGTCCAGTATTATCGGCCGCTGTGTAGAAGCCGGCGATATGTATTTCCCTCCAATCGATGCTTTCCAGGGGATTGAAGCCCTGATTCGCAGAAATATCAATGGGATGTCGGTCTCTTGCCTCTACGAGTCATGTTTGCTCGAATTTAGAAATGGGAGTGTTTGTGGAGGGAAGATCAGATTATGCCTTGTTTCCATACTATTCTGTGAGGACTGATGCTTGGCAAGCCTTCTTTCGCTGGGAAATGGAGGGCTACTAACGTCTAGCCTCCACTCGTGTCTCGCTACGGAAGCCAATTATAAGCATGCACTGTGTAATAACTAGTTGGCTGGAAGATGGTCTATCCTACAAAGAAGTATAATGACCCTCTTCCTTTAACCTCACTGATGAACAACATCTTCCAGGCTACCAAGGCTGAATACCATTCTTGTGTATCACCTTACCAGCATCTTGGTCTCTCTTGCCTTCGATAACTTCTGATACAAAGTCGCCCCCAATCGATGGATCCATGGCGCCCATCTCCTTGAGCTTCTCTGACCCTACACCTCCCAAGCCTGTTGCCAGGAAACCTGGGCTGATACCCCAGACCAAAACGCCGTCATTCTTGAGCAAGCGGTGCCAATCGCGCATGACCATGTTAAGCCCAGTCTTGCAGCTTCGGTACCCTACGATGCCAGAAGGTTTTGGCCATCCGGCAGGTGGTGATTTGTTGAACCACAATTGGTCACTCTCAGTTTCCGCAAGAGAGCAGGTTCCAGAAGTCATGAAGATCAGATAGGGTCGAGGGGATTTGAGAAGATACGGCACCATGGCCTGCGTCAATAGGTGTGCTCCCGTGACGTTGACATCCCAGTTCTTGTTCAAGGCTTCTCGAACGGTCATGCTGTTGGTGCCTCCTGCCAATGCTTGTTCGAAGCTCGCGCCGGCATTGTTCACCAGGACGTCTAACATGCCATGCTTGTCCTGGATGTATGTTGCGGCTGCGGAGATACTTTGATCGCTCTCGACGTCGAGGGCAAGCGGAACCAGCTTGGTCTGCGTTGTCGGATGAAGCTTCTCGATTTCGGCAATAGCATTGGTTGCTTTGTTCATCGAACGCGCAGCCATAATGATTTGATACTGCTGAGATGATGCGCAGAGAGATTTGACGATCTCGAGTCCTAGGCCAGCATTCGCACCCGTGATTAAGATGGAGCGAGAGGGGCTCATTTTGCACGAAGTGGTGTCAGCGACGGCTTGTGCAATATGATGTGATTGGCAATATGGCAGGTCTCGTCGATGTAAGAAGTAATTGAGGATATGGGTTATAAGAGGACGGCTTGGACTCGAGAACGAGAAGATATGAGCTCTCGAAGGTCATTATATAGTCAATTTCAATAAACATGCTAGTCTCTAAATGGTAATTCTCAGCTCCGAATCCCGAGGACAAAATCCGACGCTTCCACCAGTACCCACTTGCCATAGGCTGACTCGGACATACCCTCGAGCGAGCATCGAGAAGGTTGTTGCGCTCATCGGTTCACAGCTGAGAAGCAATGGGCTAAACGTGCTCAGAAGTAGGTAGGACTAAGCATATCACTAGTCTTTGTATCGCTAGTATGTCGATGATTGGTCAACTTGTGGCACCATGATGAGTTATGGGACACGTACTGTAATCCTGAAGGGCAAAGGGCAGAAGCATACACGTATGGTCCTTGCGCACAATTGAGAAGGAGAATCTTCACCCACTTTCCATTTGGACTTATCATGTTCTCTTCGGCTGATTAACGGCCATTGCAAGACTTGTATGTTTTCATCCTTACGCGACACTATCTGTCTATTACTGATCTTTTGGCTGAGTTGATAAATCTTCAGCTACGTGTCATGTGTTCTTGTGCACCCTCACCCCTTTATGGCCTTACTTCATGCCAATATACCCTGCCATGGCGCCCAAATTTAGATCTGGTCAAGATTGGCTTCCAAGTATGCTTCTCGACCAATACGATGATAATCAATCCGCCTAGCCGCTTGTATATCTCAAAGGGGCCACGATCCTCATTCTTTGGCTAGGAACTCAGCCTAGCTATGCAGATAAAGATTCAATATCAAATCAGCTGAATCGTATTGTCGGGTATCAACTGTCATCCGAACAGATCGACCCAATTGTGGGATATTGTGCACCTGCCGCCTATCCTCTCCTTTGTCAAGCTTGCTTCAGGGTATAATCTGAATGTAGCGATCTGGAGAAAGCATCTCCATTTGCGTGTTGAGAAGTGAGTGAGCACAGCACTAACTGTGAAGACTTGCCTTTTCCTTCGGAGTATGGGACGACGCAAATCAAAAGCTCCATTTCCGGACAACGCATCAATCCGAGGGCACCTCATATGTAGCGAAGGCGAAGCTATGAGAGGCCACTAACAAGACGTACCCCTAACACTCCCCAATCACATGAACCTTCCATGGGCGTATCTACGACAAGATTCGACTCCCCAGGGCCAAAGAAGTCCACCAATGACACTGCAACGACTGTGCTTGCAATTATCACTAATGCCTACCTCAACAAAACCCTCAGAATTTCCTCAAAGTCTTGCAACTCACGCTTTGCTCGCATAGGTGTCCTCACGTGCATGTTGATATGCTGTATTGATATTGATAGGAGCTGTGCAGACGCTCATAGGAAAGGTGTGTGTGTAATATCGGGAATTACGAGAAGGTTTGCTCGAAGCCGACAGATCTTCCGTCGCCACTAACTGACTGACTGTATACACTCTGAAATCCTTAATAGACTCCATCGCTGAAAGAGGTTTTGGATAGACTATCTCGCTCGCCGCTTATTCTGCATTAGAGTGGGAAGAAGAAGTAGAGAACCCATACATAAAAGGGGTAACCGAAGGGTCTAGCTGTTATAATTTTTTGAATCCGAAAATGAGACTCGTGTAATTGCTTCCGTTATTTAAGTCTATGCAACCTTGGAGTAGTGTTCGTATGATCTTTGTTTGGCGAGCTACTCTGGGATTAGCGCTGTTTACGGAAGAATAATATTCCGTCATCCGTTGTTTATCCGATCTATCGACATCAGTTGTTCCCAACTTTGCTTGCATCTCTCAATCTTTTGTCTTTTGCTGCATTGCTTTTGCTCTATTGCTTTTGCTGCATATACTACTAGCATTGTACCGGTCATGAACCTTCTGCACATAGGCAGAAACCCCACCAATGAAGCGACAGCGCCGAATTACCAGGCAAAGACATGAATGAGCTTGGCTATGATCGCCAGCACCCCCCAAACTTCTCGGACAGTGCTGCTAGCAAGATTCCATGGACCGCGGCTCGATGTAACCGCCTACTTCGCCCTCTTTCATCTAAAATCGCTCTCCTTCGCAAGGAGAGCCAGCTTGAACCCGAATCCAACGCAACCCGGTGTGCAACAAACCCAATAGCAGTCTCATCGGGTAGTGGTGGGAGCGTAGGTTGTCACAGAAGATCAGCACAGGCGGCGGCAGACGCGGATGCAGAATGGCAATCCAATCCACGGCCGCGCAAGAAAATCAAGCGGACCTACTCTGCGAAGGCCAGGATCCTATCGTTGAGAGACACTGAATATAATGGAATTGAAGCTCAGGCATGCCATCTCACGAGCGAAGCTGTCATAGAGCTGCCGTTTCAACTCACAGTTGAAACAAGGCCGTCCGAAAGATCGGTTACCATTGAAGATAACGGTCAATGTCCGAAACCTGTACCTGCCCAACACCTACGTGTTCCATCACAAGATTTTCCGAAGGAACTAGCGCCGAATACTTGGAAGCTCATCGATGGCATTGGCAAAGGGTCTATGGCCTTGTTGAATGCTACCGACTACGGGAATCCGCCTCTCTTATCTGGTTGCCGCTCGCTCTTCTCTACATGTTTGAGACAGACTCCGAAGTACATTGCCAAAGAGGAACACCAGGCAGACGTTGATGACCAAGATGGCGATGTTGATATATCAAGTGCTGTATACAGTGATCTCGAAGAGTTCGGATCGATGCCTGGGGGTGGTTGGGAACCGCTGCGAGAAGTGGCGAGAGCTCATGGCATTAGCATGGTCACCGATGCCATTGAGGATGGAATCCTTGGGCTACCGGTCGCTCGGCATCTATTCTACCTTTTTCTCGACGTAGGTGCCTACGATGAGGCCCAACGCATCATTGAGAGCCTGACCACGTTGACGCCTGCTAATCAGCTAGTATCAAATAAAGTCAGACGACTCCCACATGATCTCCACATGATCGTCAACAACCTGGATAGTCTGGCTTCTAGATCCGGGAGAGATGGATTTCTGTTTCGGCATATAGCAGTCATGCTAGACAGAGGGATACTTCCGACAAATTGGATTTCCGGAAAGCCAATGGTGGGTACCTGGAATAAAGCCATTCGGTCAATCGCACAGGAAGATGAATATGCCCCATCAGCTGCGGTCTTACTTCATACTGCGGTCGCTATGTCATATCGGGAGGCGGACGCAACACCGTCGAATGTGCACGATATGCGACTAGATATACACGTACCGCCTCATCGTCCAGTGCTCAGATCTGATAGTCTTAGCCAGACTTCACAGAGCACTGTTCGCTCACAGCGAAGCATCGAGATCTCCAGCAGATCTAAGTCAAAGGAGTCGGACAGCGATATTTCTACTACGCTATCGAATCTTCTTACGGTCTTAGTAGCTATTACGCGCCTCCGGATTCCAGCTGGACTTTCTTACACAGGTTCATGCAATACGTGGATTACTAACGTTCTGTATGATTTGTCCCTAGGAGCGCGTCGGGCCGTTGATTCAATGATGCAGGATTCCAGGTTGAAGGGTCTCATGAAGCTACACGCAGACTCATTACGTCTTCCTCTATTAGCAGCTGGCCTCGCTGAACTCTCAAACCGCAGATGCAGTAGTCATGTATTACAGCCTCAATTCCCTTGGCTCAGTAACTTGGCCAGCCTCTCGCCCAGTAACGAAACTATAAGTTTGGCCAGTTCGTTCATATGCGGCGTGGCCAGATGCTGTGGACGAGCGAGGTCTGAAGATCCCTTTGAAATTGTACAATCTATTGTGCGAGACCTGATAGAAGCATCCAAGTTGATTTATAATGACGGGCAGACGCGGAAAATTTGTAGCGATGTTGCTCTTGGCGCAGCTTTCGCTTATTCAGAGGATACAAGTCGCCCAAATCACCTCGATTGGGCTTTACAAGTTGAATTGGACATCACAGGCAAGACCGCTAGCACACCCATACATTCATTGGTGAGGACGCCAGCTCGCAGTAAGAGGAACTCCAGAAGCGAATACAGATGGGAGGAGGGCATTTGTGAATGGATAGCGATGACACCAGATTTATTGCTGCGCAAGCGGACCGACGTGAGAGCTGACAATGATGGTATGGGAGAGCGTGTTGAGCACATGAAGCGGACTTTAGGCGGACGACCACCTGGTTTGCCCGAGAAATCGCCGTGCGCAGCGATCAAGAAGCCAGTGAAAGTAGGAAGCAAACTCCGACGTGACGAGTCCAAAGCGTTACACGTTCTCATCAAGGCAAAATTCAACAGCTATAGCAGAGGCAGGAAAGCGGACCAGCTTAGCTCCGTCAGTACCTGCCAGCGTTCCAAGAAGGCACATTCTCTGAAATCGTTCTCGAGGATCTACGAGGACAACGATTGCGATGAGTTATCCATACCATGTACGTCGCAAAAGGACACATTGGCGCTGTCCACGTTACAAGAGCTTCCCAACTCAGTCTTTGGCGTGAAGCCAAAGAGGCGGTTCGGCCACACTTACAATGCGTATGGGTTGAAGGATTCGATACCCACCTCATCTACGATGCAACTGTCACGGAACTCGGAACGACACCAAGGGTTGGACATGGCTGAAGATGAGCTGGCCGCACCATCCGGATAGTGGTTATGTCCGGAAATTGTATCCAAGATATGGATGAGTCCACTGTATTACAAGAAATGCCAGACTTGGCTATCATGAACTATTATGGATCTCGATGAATGAATGTGTGTCACCATTCATAGAACCAACTATATAGAAATGCCTACTGACAAGGGTCACGGATGATACTCTAGACCGCCTACCAACACGCCTCGATGACCGAATAAGTCTCCGAAGAGCCTACCGAAAAGCCTCGAAGATTTCAGATCATATCCGGAAGGTGCAGTGGCTGCAGAATGCCTGCGCTGCTAGTTTGGCTAGGAAGACCTTGCACCTCATGCAGGTTGAGGAAAAGCCCGCACACCACTAATCCCCTTTGGGTTGGAGAGATGGGCGAGCTTTCTCTCAAATCCACGTGCACTTCCAGCTTTGATTGTGTATTGTACTTTGAGCGACGAGCACGGTGAGGGTGGCAATGGTGCCTTGCGCTACTGCTAACATGGTGAAACCGATTCTCCCCTTCATTGCTCTCGAATTGTGTTTTCGACGCTAGCTTTCCTTGATCCGTCCGGTCTCAGCAGCACTGGCAACACGCTCTCCTTGGAAGGATCTACTATACTATAATGGCAACATACCAGTTCTATCAAATGATTCAGGAATTGCTTCTTGTTTCCCAATTGGCCCAGGCCTCCGGGTGTGTACTTGCCCACAGTCGATCGACTCGATCTTATCTCTATCATCCGTTATACCGTTCTATAAAGACTTGTCTCAATCACTCCTTGCTCTAATATATGAACCACGCGATCCCTCCTTCCCTGCAGACCATAGTCGGCCTTGTTTCACGTGAGATAATAGAGCAGATTGGTGTCCAATTCGATTGACACCATTGCTTCAAGGAATCGACCGAGTAACGCCAAAATCGACGCAGATATCCAACTGTATTAAGGGTCAAGTCCACAAATTTGAAATTTATCTTAAGCAGACCTTACTCTCATTCAAGATGGGACCCCCAAAGCTTTCACCAGCGCAGCGAGCTGCCATAAACAGGGATAATATGCTGTTCTCCGTCTACATCCTGATCATTCTCTCTGCGATTGTGGTCAGCATGGCAATTTACCGAGCGTCAATTTACTCACTACGATATTTACGCACACTTGCGTGCCTCGAAGACGACCGACAACAATTCTTCAAGCTGCCCAATCGTACTTTTGGTTGGATCAAACAACACATCATATACGCACCGCTGTTCAACAGACGTCACAGCAAACAAATGTGCGTGGGACCAGTGGAAATGGGCATCTTGCCATCACGATTCCAGAGTGTGCTGCTCGCCGGTATAATTGCAATGAATGTCACATTCTGTGCATACGGTATCGAATGGAGCGGACCTCTGAAGATCAAACTGCTGCACCTCCGGAATCGATCAGGAGCCCTCGCTGTCGTCAATATGATCCCACTGGTTCTGATGGTAGGTCGCAATAACCCCCTTATTGGCTTACTCAATGTATCGTTCGACACGTTCAACCTTATGCACCGCTGGTTCGGCCGCATCGTCGTCTCCCTGGCTTTCACTCACAGCGTTGTGGAAATAATGAGTATGATCAATGGTGCCACCGCCGGCAAAAAGGTGCATCCTTCTGGGATCTCGATCTTCACAGAAAGCCTTCAAGCGGCTCGTTTCCTGCTATGGGGATTTATCGTATGTCAAGCCTCATCTTTTCCAAGTGGATCCTCCATAGTGACAAGTCTCTAACTATATCCATAACGGCAGGCCTTCGTAGCAATGATAACCATAATCCTCACCGCGTTCACCGCCTTCCGCCACGCCTTTTACGAGACCTTCCTCCACATCCACATCGCGCTCGCGTCCCTCATCCTCGCCGGCCTCTGGATCCATCTTGACGGCCTCAACGAACAACGCTACCTCAAAGCCGTGATAGCCCTCTGGGTGGCCGAGCGCCTCATGCGCCTCATCTCCCTCCTCTATCGCAACGTTGGCCGCACCGCGACAACCGCCGACGTCGAAGATCTCCCCGGCGACGCCATACGCATCACCCTCCGCCTCGCGCGCCCCTTACGCTTCACCCCAGGCCAACACGTTTACCTCACCATCCCCTCCATAGGACTATGGACCTCCCACCCCTTCTCCATAGCCTGGTTCTCCAGCCACCCCTACCCTTCAACTCACTACCAAGACTTGGAAACCGCCAATGTAGCCCACATCACCAGCGAGAAATGCGCAAGCACCTCTCTCCCTACCTCCCAAGATACGATCTCCTTCCCCACCTCCCAAAATACAATCTCCCTCCTCCTCCGCCGCCGCTCCGGCTTCACAACCCACCTCGCCCACCGCCCCATCTCAGCCCTGAAATCGCGTCTCGCCCTCCCCGCCTTCCTCGAAGGCCCCTACGGCCACCCCCCACCCCTATCCTCCTACGGCACCATCCTCCTCTTCGCCGGCGGCATCGGCATAACCGCCTACCTCACCCCGCTCCGCCACATGGTAGACAACTACGCACCCTCCACAACAGCCGCAAGGCGCGTAACGCTCGTTTGGATAATCAGATCCCCAGAGCATGTAGAGTGGATACGACCATGGATGACAGAAATCCTATCAATGCCGAGCGCGAGCGACATCTTAAAGATCCAAATATTCGTCACGCGGCCGACGACGAGTGGGACTGAAAGTCATAGCCCTAGTGCTGTAAGTAACCCCTTAAACCCCTTCCTCCCACCGAAATCATCTCTCCACCCAGAATCTCACTCCTCTACCACCTCACCCTCCGCAAAACATACCAACTAACAAACCCAACCAGACCGTACAAACAACCTATGCCAAACCGGACGTGGACGCCCTAGTCGAGACCGAGGGGCGAGAGCAGGTGGGCGCGATGGGCGTGGGGGTGTGTGGGCCTGGCGGGTTGGGTGATGATGTCCGGTTGGCTATGAGGCGGAGGATGGGGGAGAGGAATGTGGATTTTTTCGAGGAGGGGTATGGATGGTAGGGTGGGTGGGGTTTTGTTGTGGGTTTGAGAGGGGGGTAGGGGGTGGATTGGTAGAGGGGGTAGGTGGGGAGGTGGAGGGGAGGTAGAGCGTAGTCGGATTAGGTTTCGTTGGTATATATGTTGGAAAGAGTAGTTGGTGGATATGAGCGTAGATGACCTGAGTTATGATCTTCCCCTCTCTCTTCCTTTCTGTCCTTCTGAGGACAGTGAGCCCATAGATATAGTACAACTGACCTAGAACACACCTCTCTCGCTCCGCCGCCCCCACTTTCTGCTCCAGGACCCAGCCAGCCTAGCTATCAGAACAAAATGTATAGTCTTCGCACTTGGTCCACACTTAATCGGCATCTATGGATCTCGCCCTGTCATTTCTAGCAAAACGAGACTAGCCTCATGAAAACTACCTACCTTACAGGAAGTTCTATATCACGTTTCTTCTACAAACCGAGTCAAGGCGCAAGGACTGTCGATTGGAAAACCTGTTCAATGGCAGGATAAGAAGAAGAAGAGGGCCTCGCCGATACCGATGTCCATTCTGATCGGATAGGTAGCTCAGTCGGTGCTTGCATAGCCGCACTCGACCTGCTTTCGCATCTATCTTTTAGACGCTTTTCAAATAGATGGAATTCACTAACTATTTTTACTGAAATAGCGGAGTTCACACTCCAAGCCCATAAAAAGAAATTCATTCCGTGCAAGAGGCATGGAAGAGTCGAAATCGGAGACCACTATTGAGTAAGACTCGAATAAAAGATATGAACTCCTCCGGAGTGTTGAATGCTTGGGTTGAAGCTAAGGTATATACAATAGATACGTGCCACGGCCTAGCGGGCGTGAAGGACGAATGTAAACAACCAACAACCAGAACCTCCAAAAAAAAAACACAGAGTAGAGATATAGAGAAATGGGGGGGGTATTCGTCGTTGCAAGTCTCCACAGAATTAGTCAAGAAACAGAAGATCCGAGTCCCTTGCCAGTCATCGAGTATCCGTCCGCACCAAAAACAAAAAAAAAGATTGAATCAAAAGAAGGACCCAACAACCAGATTGATCGACCGAGCTGAAACGCAGGCGACATATCGGCCGCAAAGTCGTCGTGCGTGCTCAAAGTCCGCATCGGTACCCACGATCCCTAAAACCGCCAAACCAGAAAAAGCCAAATGTCCCATCCAAACGCCACCGATATTTGTGTGTATTTCACACGCTGCTAAGCTGCAATAGCGCCTCGACTGCCTCTCTGTCCTGGGCGTCGCCGGCGAACCCATTTTCCTGCAGAGGCGAGAATCCCAAAAGGGCACGCGCGGCGTCCTGTTGTTGCTGTTGCTTCTTCCTATTATACATTAAAGAACTTGTTACTGGCATTGATTTTGCCACCCTCGAATGAGGTCTGGCGCTGCTTCCTCTTCCCCGGCTCTTGGGATCGAAGTGAGATGGGTGCCGCTGGGTCGGAGGTATAAGGCCGCCTGAACGTGGGAAGGAGCCTTGCCGTAGTGCAGCGGCACCTATGCTTGCCCAGTCTTCCTCATCTGTGACATCGTCCAAATCGTAGTCAGGGATCCGCTTATCAGCTAGGACCTCGTACGAAGAACAGTCGTCATCAAGAGACATCTTGTCTGCTTCGTGTTCAAGCATTCTCGCGTCGTCCATCGGCGTGTCGTAGCCGTGGTCTGACTCGTGGGAAGTCGCCATTCCTCGAGATCGATCTTGCCGCGTGCTGCTGACTGGAATACGGAGCGTGCCTTGGGGGTGTGATTCATGGCGCTGAGAATCCCGCGCTGGCTGTCCTCTTCTCCTGGCATCCCACCTCCCCCACCCAACTTTTTCAAAGATCACACAACCGTCAATGCCTCCCTGCTGGCCGTCACTGCCACGACCTTCCAGTGCTCCAACAACCAGTCTTCTTGCCTTCGCAGGAGGAATACCAGAAAAGCCGGGAACGGAAGTAGTAAGGTAGCCCATGACATGTCGAATGGCGAGTGGACCGTTTTCCAAGAGAATGCCGGGTAGGTGGTGCTTGGCAAGGAGAGCTGGAGTGATGTTGCCAACCGCGTCAAGGTCTGCCAGGTTACTCAGACCACGCGCGGTGAGACCATGCTGAGGAGAATCCTGGGCTTTGGCATGTTCCACAGCATCTTGAAGATCGATGTCGGAATCAACGTGAGTTGGAGCAGGAGGGGTGAGGGGACCGGACGACGCGCGGCCACGATAGGCCTGAGGAGGGAGCGATGGGGAAAGAGAATTAGGAGGGGTAGGGAGACCAGCGGCGTTCTTCTTGACTGGAAGGGACTTGGCCGCCACTGCAGCGAAACTCTCCTTCCCAGCCCAGAAGTTGTCTCGCGGCTTGGGGATATCGACTGACTCCGTCCTTCCAGCGAGGGCCATAGCGATGCTAGAGTGGGTATTGGTGCTGGTAGGAGTCATGTCGTTGGATACTTAGATTGTACCTCTGATTACTGAGAACCACGCCTGAGTCAGCATGAGTTTGTATGAAAGCAGCAGAAATTTGGGGAGTTGAAAAGTCAAGCGTATTGTCGCATATCCTGAAATAGTCGATGGAAAGGAGATGGTTACTCACGAGATACAGGATGGATGCAGGTAATAAGAAGACGTGCGTATTGACGAATCGTGAGGACAGCTTGGCAGGTGATCTCCCGGAGAAGGCGATCTGAGAGGTTTGCAAAGTTGTCGTGGTGAGCGATGGGATAGCTAGATGAACGAGGTTGGGTGCTACGATGGATGTTAGAAGTGAAGCAAGATGGAAGCGGGGGAATATGTACCAATGCAGGCTGCTTTGCTGATGGGTGTTGTTGTTGGCGAAGCTGGAAGCGGCGAGAAGGTCGTTTGACCGGGACTAGCTACTACTTTATCTATTCGGGCTTGGCTCTCTCGGCACCACTGACGCCAAGCCAAGCTAGTAAGCGTGCGAGATATTCGGGGTATGAGTGGATAATCATCGAGCTAACAAGTACTCCTCCTCACTCCTCCAGATAGATGACTTTGTACCTTCCCACCTTCCCCAGGTGCCCTGACCAAATGTTGCCCTTCCTCATCCGCCTCTCGTAATGCCACGAGGAAAATCCCGCTCACTGCTCTGTTCATTCCTTACGACATAGTTCAGCACAGCATCAGTGAACGCATCGATTTGGACCTACCAATGCAGAATCAATAATCGAAGTTGCTTGATCCTAGTCTGCCGCTGTCATCCCTCCTTCCCTGCATATATCAAGATAGGAGGCTGTCGGTTCCTGAGTGGAAGCCACTGGGGGCTGACTGATTTGTCTTATCGGTCTTTTCAGGAGAGCACTATTGTGTCGCAAGCCCATAATGCGTAGCTATCTGCTGGATTTCTCGCATAATCTCTAGTTCGACTAGCGATCCTCCGCACTGCCAGCTATTTCCCCTCATCCTACGGAGCACGCTAGCTGCGAGACGCTCCTGCAACGATGCTGATCTTGTCTGGATGCTATTTGCTTTTGCCAAGGTTGCTCACAGTTTCGGCTTTTTAGCGTTAGAATTAGCATGTGTTGAACGTGAAAATTCCCGAATGGCATACACGTTCATATTCATCATCATTCACTTGCCCAGATTGTGTCTACAAGCGTAGTTCAATCGTGATACATTATCCTGCGATACCTCGGGTGTACTCAATACATGCGGTCCCGCCAAAAAGCTTCAAAATGCCTTCGCTGGTATCTACCGTTTGCTCCGCGCCCTGAGAGTTCTCATCGTAAAGACGTCGTCTTCATCTTCGCTCCTGTGCTGACTACCCTCCATCCTCGGCCCACCTCGGCTTTTGGTGATCTTGCCCGTATCGCCAAACAGGTTTCCGGATTTCCCATTGCTTGTTTCTGGTTGGAAGGGAGAAGCAATGACGAACTCGGACTTGTGCTGATCGTCACCGAGCATCCACGAGAAAGGTGACTTCTCCAGCGATGGCCGAGGCGGTGGGCTTGTAGTTGTTAAGGGACTGCCTATCTTGGGCGTAGAGGGCATTGGGGCCTTGTGAACCATGGCTGGTTGCTCGACAGTAATGACGGTTGCTCTATTTGGATCACTGCTTTCTGTGGTGTGCTCGTTGGTCGAGCCATCTAGGTAGGCCAAGTCTGGCCCTTGCTTCACTAGTGCTGAGCCGCTTGCCATTGCTGCATCGGCTTCTGATGGACCGTTGTCCGTGGGGAGCGGCATACTCGAATTTTCCAGGTAGACCTGTACGAATTGCACCTTCGCTATGGACAAGCTGAGCGCATCAGCAGTAGTTTCGTCGCTCGTCTGATGGATTGATTTTTGTTGAACCCAAAGTTCGTCCACCGCGTTCTCTAGCAGCTTTGCTAAAGACTGATTACGTTGTTCCATGGCTTGGATCCTTTTGATCATCTCATCTGGTTTGTCCGCAACTATCTTGCCACTGTCAAGCGACCAGCGTGACCGCTCTGATATTCTGCGTGGTGGGGTGTGACCTGACTGCAAGCCTTGCATAGCCCCACGCAGAGCTTTCCCAACTCCCCATTTTTCACCTCGATTATATACACCCTTGGCAGCCTCGTGAATGATCCCTTCAATACCGCCTTGATCTTGGAATAGCCTGGCAGACGTCGATCTTGGGGCTAGGTCTTTTCTAGCGGCCTCCTGTTCTGCTGTTCTCGCCCTCTTGACCTTCTTGGGAAGCTTCCGAGTGACCGTAGTCTCTGGCGCCCTTCTGGAATACTTCGAAATGATATGATCTCCGCCATCGAGTAAAAGATTATCGCGTAGGTATATGGCGTCCTCAACGAAACTTGCTGGTCCATAAGGATGGGCAGGCACAGGGTACCGTAGAAGAAGCGTCAACGCCTCCGAGTAGTCCGCTTCGAGCACTAAATGTATTGTCAGTGGCAACCTTTAAATGCTATGGAATCATTCCCAAACTCACGTTGCCATCGGATACGTAGAAGCATAGCTACAGAGATGAGATCTACTAGGTCTAATTCTGGGTCTTCAGCAAATAATATATCCCAAAGTGCAAGCACATCATCAAAAGGAAACTCTCGCCCAAACAGAAGTCGAACCCATCTGATTAAGAATATCTGTGGAAGAATCTCGATCGCCGTTAAATGCTCTGCAAGTTCTGGATCCGCATGATGTAGATAGTTCTCATGTATTCGTTTGCTTCGTTCCACTATCGGCGAATTGTTGAGTAGTCCAGATGGCGCGGGCTGATTGTTGCTGCCTGTTTCATAGAAACCTTTGCCAGTCTGCATGATGGCCCCGAAAAGGGTAAAAGCGTCGTGCTCGACATAATTATGATCCAAACTTAACATCATACCACGGTCAAGATCTATATGGTCTGCGCCCAGCACAGCAGGATCAATCGCATCTCGTGACACTACCCAGACGATAGGGGCCAGGACCTCGTGCATGCCCTGCCTATAGCCGATGTCTTGATTTAACTTGCAATAGACGAACAAGATATCGAGGAGAATGTTCTGGGTCAATGGCTCACGGAAGTATAGGTTGTCGGGCATGCACCGTTCGACATCGAGATAAATTTCAGCGCGCAGCTCCTCGTCTTGGCGTAGGATATTCCATGGAGACTTGCGAGGTCTTAGTGAGAGTCAGACGACTTCTTTGGCGTAAAAATGAAGAGCCACACAGCTCCGAAGTGTGCTTACCGTCTCAGTGTCAGCCAGAGGATCCTCTGCTGATAGGTCGTCCGGGTTTTGTATGTGCTTCAGGAAGTGCTCTTTAAGGGATGTATAGGCGCTCCTCGAGTCCACTAAGGTCTTCACCCATGCCGACTGGTCGAGGGTCTTGAATGAGAGGAATGTCTATCACTATGATGAGCCTGAAGACTCGCAGACATTCCCACCGGGTACATGCCTTCCAGCAGATTGATCGTAGACCCGTAGTACAAGGGCTATGGCCGGTATTGCTTCTCACAGCCGCCCTCAACCCCGCAATGTTTACATCGTTGGCAAGTGTAGCGTCCCAGCGAGATCTATCTTGGGGTTAGAGATGACTTCCTACCCGGAGGACGCAGGACCGACTTCGTCTCGTGGATAGATCGCATCCCTGCATGATACCGCTAGATTCAGCAACACAAGGAGGCGGGAGTGGAGGCAGTCCAGAGAGTGTATATGTGTCATGCAGCCCTTATGGTACGGTGATTCCGTGAATACTGTACTAATTTGTCGTGGTACTGCTTCGGGGCAAAGATTCGCCGCTCCTGAGCTTGCTGCCACATTTGCGTAAGTACAAGCGAATCATATCGTAAACACTGTGTACCAACTCCACTGTGTGGATTGCAAGAGTCATGATACACGATACCGGTGTCGATGTTGCCTTGGGGAATTCCATGGGCTCGAGACATGTCCTTTGATCTACTGAACGAGTTCGGCAATCCCCAGGAGAGTCCGTGGAGCCATGTTACAGGCCAAAGTGTGGCTTCTGGAGAAAACAGTGATGAAGAGGATTTTGGAGACTTCGAAAGTCCAGAAAGCTCCAAGCCCAACATTGGAACTCAATTTGGGCCGATATCTCGTTTGGAAAATCAGCTCTTTCTGCCGAGCGTTGAGGGTACGGTGAGCAAACAAGATGCAGGAGCCAGTAGGCAGCCACAATTTGCATCCTTCCAAGAGGCCGAGAAACCCTCGAACGACAACAACGAGTGGGGAGAAGTCAACGGGACAGCGATCCTGTTCGATGCGGAGCGATTCAAGGACGATATATCGAGTCACACGCGCCAAAACAATCTTCACCAGCCTCAGAGTGATGAGTCGTTGACTGAGAGGCCAATGAAAGTCTCACTACTTCCAATAGCCTCAAGAGAGGTAATTACGCGTAGGGTCAAGCCTGTACACGTGAAGCCTACGGAGCTGTACGACTTTGATCAAGCAGAAAATTGGGAACCCATCCTTGTTGGACAAGAACCCATGCTTCCTGGAGGCACTCTTACCCTGGGGGGCTCTTCTACGATCCCGAAGTCAGAAGCAAATTCTGTATCTATGGTTGAAACAACAGATATGGGAACACCACCCTCCAATGTCCCGCCACCGTCCGTTCTCTTATCGCTTATTGTCAATCTTCTCCAGTCACTGCTGGACGACGTTAGGAACAACGTCGCTCCATACTATACTTTCTCTAACCTACATGAAGCCTTCGATCAGTGGCGAATCGACCACTTGAGAGCGGCGTTATCTACCGTAAGTGTAGCAGCCCGAATCGTTGCCGGCCGCAAGTTACGATGGAAAAGAGACAGTTTACTATCTCAAAGTATGAAGATCGGCCCTGCTGGTAAATCGACCGGTATGAAGCTCACCGGCGTGGATAAAGCAGAAAGCCGTCGCGAGGACCAAGAGGCTGCTGAAGCTCTGAACGTTTGGAGAAGGCATGTAGGGCCTGTGCGATCTACTGTTTCGAAGGTGAATGCTCATCTTCCCGGAACCGACTTGGCGATACCAGAAATATCGGAGCACATGCCCATTCGCGTGGTGAAATCGAGTGAGGGAGCAGTGAGTGCACCCAAATGCTGCTTCTTATGTGGAATTAAGCGGGACGAAAGAGTGGCGAAGGTTGATGTGAACGTAGAGGATTCCTTTGGCGAGTACTGGACCGAGCATTGGGGCCATGTGGAGTGCGTTGCGTTTTGGAACGTTCACCAGCATTCGCTGCCCCACCGTTGATAATAAATGCTACTACACTAGGGATATCCATTCGATATATTCGCAGATAAAATGCCGTATACATGGCTCTAGGTTTCAAAGGTGATCTAGTTCTATCTATTAATTAGTTAGATATCGATGGTGGGGGTCAGTCACCTTCAAGTAACCACCCGACTTCCACCGCAGAAATCAGGCGTACACCATACTCTAATCAGGAAGACGTAGCAATAAATAGCCGTACAGCTACTCCCATGCTTTTGCAATAGATAGAACTAGCGTCCCCAGCCTCTTGTATGTTGTTGAATGATCACTAACTGACCTCAACGATCCACTCCATAAAAGAAGCCGATCAAGAGTCTCAACACTACTCATAACACTAGAACAGCTACTAAATCGAGCACTCTCAAACCTCCCAAAATACTGAGCAGCCTCTTTTCCTCAGCATCCCAGCGGCGATCCCCCCATTTTCGCAACCAAAGCAGTACACCTACCTACAGAGGCAACTGCCTCCAAAACCCAACCAGTCCACTCAATACCTCTAGCCTTCTCGAGGCAATTTCCGCCCACAGGTCCCACCAGCAGTGAGGATGGGCCTCCTCTACAACACCTACCTCAACTCCGACAGGATCTTCGGCTGCAAAACCTGCAAAACCCATCTCGCCAGCCACGACGCCATAATCTCACGCGTACGTTCCCCCCACCCCCTCCACATCTCCCATGCTCCCTCCAACCCACTAACCCCTCACCCCCATCCCAGAACTTCCGCGGCCAACACGGCAAAGCCTTCCTCTTCAACTCCGTCGTCAACGTCGCCTTGGGCGAAGCTACAGAACGCAACATGACAACCGGCCGTCACATCGTGCGGGACATCATGTGTCGGCAGTGCCGGGAGACGGTTGGGTGGAAGTATGACAAGGCGTATGAGGCGAGCGAGAAGTACAAGGAGGGGAAATTCATCTTGGAGGCGGAGTTGCTGTGTTCGGTTTCCTAGGGCTCCTTGCTCTTTAGGGAGGGGAAGGGAAGTCGCTTCGGTTTCGGGGGGGGGGGGGGGGGGTAATACAACATATATGGGTTCTGGGGTTTGGGCATCGGGTGCAGGCGTGGAGAGGCTTTTGATGGATCGGGGTATTTTGGGAGTGTTAGGAGGATGAGGGCACATTAGTTCATGCAATGATGGGATTGGGATATAGGACTACGACATGTTGCTGGCGAAGACAAGCCGAATTCGGTGGTCAACAATGCTCTTTCACTCCCTCAACCAGTATCGATTCCTGCCAAGTGCTCTGTTCAATTTTAGCATACTGAGCCGCACCACAGCCGAAAAGCTACCACGGCTCTCGTCAGGAACCGCCACAGGGTCTCGGCGGTCGATATCCTCGGCCAAAGTGCAGAAGGGCGGGGTCAAAATGTGGGGTAACCCGATGCATGTCACTATGGGAAAATAATTACTTCATAGAAAGGGAGGTACTAATTCCAGCTTGACGTTCTTATTTGCAGATGTCATCTCTATTCTCCATTGTCTTAAGAAATTCAAGAGAATTGAACTCAGCAACCAAGCAACGATGACGAAGGAAACGATGAGAGCGGTGATCTTCAAGAAACCATACGAAGTAGCGGTTGAGGAGCGTCCTGTTCCCAAGATCACAGATCAGACCGATGTTATCGTCAGAGTTACGTATTCTGCTCTGTGTGGAAGGTAAGTTAGGTTGGTGTTTCGTTGTCGTGTGACAAGTCATGCTGAAACATCCATAGCGAACTCCACGTCTTCAGAGTACCAAAAATTCCATACTCTGCTTAGTGCCGTAGCTTACATTGACTTGCAGGGCCATCAACCTAGCCCTACAGGCTTCATAATGGTCAGCTATTCCACATTTGCTCTTTCCACCTTCGATGTTGATGATTCTTGGGAAGGATCATTAAAGTTGCTGCAGGGACATGAATTCACCGGTACGATTGAAGAAACTGGATCCGAGGTGAAGAACTTCCAGAAAGGAGACCATGTGGTTGCCCCTTTCACTGTTTCCTGGTCAGCAATGTATAATTCTGATGAAGTCTCGTCGATAACTGATCAGGTGTCAGCGGCGAGTGCTATTATTGCAAGCATGGATTTTCTTCGAGATGTGCCAAGAGTATGCTCTTTGGAACAGCAGCCCTTGATGGGGCCCAAGCCGAATATGTTCGCGTTCCGTTCGCGGATGCCACTGCAGTAAAAGCTCCCGAGCGGATTGAAGGCAAGGCTTTGGTCCTTATGGCTGATATATTTCCCACGTAGGTTGGTCTGGTAGTCGTAGGGTCATAGGCTAATGGGCAAGCAGGGGTTTCTTCGCGGCGAACAACGCATTTAAAGACATGAAAGAGGTTGAAATTGCTGAAGCGACTGTCGTAGTCGTCGGCTGCGGGTAAGATTCGCATTCTATTGAGATTCGTCGTACTGACGAGGGTGATTGAAGACCTGTGGGGCTTTGTGCTCTTATAAACGCAGAAAATTACAAGCCCAAACATCTTCTTGCAGTAGACTCGATTAAATCGCGCCTGGACTTAGCAAAATCTCTGGGCGCTGAACCATGGAATTTCCAGACCGATAGAGAGGGTCTCGACAAGCGTGTGAAAGAGCTTACTGATGGACGGGGTGCAGATGTAGTCATTGGTATGCTCTTTACTTTGAGCAGGCTACATATTGATCTTGACCCTGACTTGCTGTGCAGAGGTGGTTGGCATGAGTGCTGCTCTGAAGATGGGTTTCGAGTTGTTGAGGCCATGGGGATTTATCTCGAGCGTCGGAGTGCACAACGCTGAGGTCTGTCTCGTCGTCTTGACCCGTCATCCAAAGAAGTATCGCGTTGATGCCTCCTAGATTCCCTGGACTGGTAACCAAGCATATGGCAAGAATCTGAGGATCCAAATGGGTCGTTGTCCTGTCCGATCAATCTTCCCTCAAGCTCTTGATATGCTCATGCAAAAACAACACCTGCTAGGGTGAGGCTCCAGATACCGGCTGCTTTATACTGCTGACTTGGTCAGGTTTATGTACGACAAGATCATGCCCATGTCTGAAGCCGTGGAGGGATATGACCTCTTTGATAAGATGAAAGTACAAAAGGGTAAGTCATTGCAAAAGAGTGCGTTTGTTTCTCTCTGACACAATGCAGTTGTGTTTGAGGCGCAGAAATAGCACCAAGCCATGATGAACAGGGCAGACGAAACGTTCTGATAGCCTTATTTTCGGTTGGATCAGACATCGAAGTTGAAGCCTTGGAAATCTTGGCGTGGTTCACGTCTGTACGAATTGTACTAAATATGCATGGTACTGTTGAAGGGTGGGACCTGTAAGAATGATCACTCGTTTTTCAAATGGCAGAGCCAACCAAGGGGAAGGCTTTTGGATGCACACATAGAATATGCCTTCATGTATTCTAGGTCGTTCCCAACTGCAATGACTGGCCATTAGAAGCTGCTGGCTGATTGGTTACAAAGACAGAATGCTGAATATTTGAAGCTAGTCCAATGATCATAATGTGATCGCCAAATGTGACAAGTGACAGGGGGTTGTTGCATGAGAGTTCCTGTTGAAGTGAAGATCAATTGGTGGGGGGGTGGTCTAGCGCGGCCGCTTCGTCACTCCAAAGATAATTCTCTGTTTAGGCCCATGCGTTTGGTTTGATCCAGCAACAACACTCTCACCATTCATCTGAGTACACTCACGCTCTTCCCTACGCTTCTCCAACTGTCAGCCACTACAGCAATTTAGGAAGCTGTTAGGCTTGTCTGCGGAAACTCCCTGTTCGTCGTCCCCGTTCCCATCTCCTCAGACGTCCATTATTATATGTTTCTAAACAATTCCTTCCCCAAAGTGACATTACTCGGACAGCCGATTCTTACTCTTCAGCTTGCAACGATATTTGACAGCCAGTCGTCATTCTACCCTTCATCAGAAGCCGGCTACAGTCAATATAAATTCTATCAAATCCACCACACCCATTTCCCCATCACCCATCAGAATCGCGATAATGGCAACCGAAACCCGCACTGAGACCGATGTCTCAGGCCTCACAGATTCCATGAACCGTGTCGGCATCAATGGAGAGAATGGAGAGGAGAACCGATTGGGCCCAGATGGGGAGCCAGCCCCAAGGACTGAGGAAGAGTATGCACAATCTCAGCTGACACTCCGTGCCATCGTGTCTTCCAAAGAAGCTGGCGTGATCATCGGCAAGGCAGGAAAGAACGTGGCTGACCTACGGGATGAGACTGGAGTCAAGGCTGGCGTAAGCAAGGTGGTACAAGGGGTCCACGACCGCGTACTTACGGTCACTGGCGGCTTGGATGGTATCTCAAAGGCATACGCTATTGTTGCCAAGGGACTACTGGAAGGCGCACCACAGATGGGTATGGGTGGAGTAATCTCGTCAAACGGGACTCATCGTAAGTCTCGCCTATCCACACCTACTATCCCACCAGCGTCACCTTTCTTTGCGTACGTTGAGCTGACTTTCTGTTTCCATAGCCATTCGTCTCCTTGTTTCACACCACCAGATGGGTACGATCATCGGTCGGCAAGGACTCAAGATTAAGCAAATTCAAGACGCCTCTGGTGTACGCATGGTTGCCCAGAAAGAGATGCTGCCACAATCTACTGAACGCATAGTCGAGGTCCAAGGAACCCCAGACGGCATTCAGAAGGCCACTTGGGAGATTGGAAAGTGCTTGATCGATGATTGGCAACGCGGAACAGGGACTGTTCTCTACAATCCGATTGCAAGATCTGAAGCAAGTCGTGGAAATCAGGCCGCACCTTCTGCGAGTGGAGCGCCTCCTCCTTACACCCCTAGTCGCTCCTACAATCGGACTGGCAACGGAGCTGACTTTAGTGACAACGCTGGCGGCTACAATCGTCGTTCTAACTCTGATGCGGCCAACCGCGGTCCTCCTACTACTACCGAAGATGGCGAGGAGATACAGACTCAGAACATCAGTATTCCCTCTGATATGGTGGGCTGTATCATCGGACGCGGCGGAAGCAAGATCAGCGAGATTCGGAAGAGCTCTGGTGCACGCATCTCCATCGCCAAGGCGCCCCACGACGAGACCGGCGAGCGCATGTTTACCATCATGGGCAGCGCTGGCGCAAATGAGAAGGCTCTCTATCTCCTCTACGAAAACCTCGAAGCGGAGAAAATGCGCCGAAGCCAGCAACCTCAGGACTAGCATCCTCTCACGCAGACCGCCACGCCATCACCGTTTCCAAGATCCTGACCCACTCGCCCCTACGATACCGCCAACGAAGAACAAGTCAGCGTGTCCAACTCGCTTCTCCTTCCCATTCAGCCTTGCCCTTCTCACCAAAAGTTGTCTTGCTTCATTCTCTCCACACCCCCTGAATGGACAATCTCCTTCATGACAGCCTTACGCGACGACTTCATGAACATTGACCCTTATGATCCCTCATGGCTTGCACGGCGGGTTATCATGACTGACGAACTCATTTGCTCAGCATCACTCCTTCCGGGCACTTTGCTTCGATGCAATGCTACACTTTTATCTTCGACTTCCCATTCCTTCTACGGCCTATACCTCATCCCACCACCCCGAATCGAATCATGTGGTGGCCCGGCAAAAGATTATCAGGGCTCGCCCCGTCATACCTCAACAGCCTCATCATTACTCTCGCCCTCTTCCAAACGACAGCTTCGAGTTTGCATTAATGAGAGGTAGCGTTGGTTGTGTATTAGATAGAGAGCGAGTATCTACTATCTAAATGACAATAGACCCCACAATCATCGAACACTCCCCCACAGTCCCATAGTTCCGGCGCATGTACGCAGGCAACACTACATGACAAGCAATTTTCACGGTAATGTGAAGAAAATTGGGAAATTCTCAGGCTAGCTGTGGGCAGTAGTGGCAGCCGTAGGGTGACCATCCGCGATAGAACACAACAATCGACCTACTCAGACTCCCTAAAACCAACATCTGATATAGCCCAGTAGCGGTTGTCTGGTGCTGTGCAGTGTTCAAGGTGCCGGTAGCCGATGTAGCTAGCCTCCCGTATGCCGATGGAGGAACTCAGTCATGCCAAGGCTCAACATTCACCAACCACTGACGTACCGCTTCCAACCTTCGTTTTCTATTTCGCTTTCATGATAGAGGTAGATTATGTTTGACACACTGTGTGCTCAAACTTTGTTTGATCCCATGATGATCAGCAGGCTGATTCGTTCCGTCGGTGATGATGCATTGAACGACCATCACAAGCCCCGCTAAGCGGCATGTCACCCTACCACTCACTTTGTTACATACACGCTCGCGATCTATATGCAGTCCCGAATGCCCAGAGCTCTCTGGTAGCTGCTGTAGGTGCTGCAGAGTGATAACGTTCGGGGTCCCCGAAGCACGACGGTATAAGCAAATCAACAAAGGATGGGCGAGGTCTCATCGAACGATGGAAGTAAGTAACAAGCTGATCCCCGACCGACCCCAATCTGGGGAAGCAACAGCGGCAACGATAGTACACCATATACGATCTTGATTCCTCTGCTCCCTCACGATTACTGACCACTCTTTCGCCAGCGGACTCAAGCCTACGACAGATCGTTTCAAACGAAGAAAGGCCGGAACAAGAATTAAACAGTCTCAGATTACCGAAGAACAGGAGCACAGGTGATCTGCTTTCAATTGGAACGAAAAACCTAAGCGATGGAAGACTACGCGTCTCCTTCGATGCTGGGATGGGCCACAACCCTGGCCGCAGATCTCCCAACTCTGCTGAGCATGAGCGTGGACTTGGTATATCGGGTTTACTACGAATACGCCAGCAGCCACCACCTCGTGCTCCTACCACCCCGTCATCTCCCACCCAAACATATACACTACCTCCCAGGTCTTCGTCGATGACCCTTGGCCTGCTCAACCGGGGCTTCACACCGAACGAACCAACTTCACCCACATTAAACTTTAGCGAGGACCTTTCACGGTTCCCCTCCGAGTCTCTACATTCATTTTCGTTTGCCCATCAGTCAGAAGATGCACTTCACAACCGCCAAAGCGTGCTGAAAAGAGCTATAGAATTCATGCGAGACAGATTAGGCTTCGGGGTGAATCATCCTGGTATCATGACTGCGCAGGCAAAACTCAGCGGCGATGCTGAAATTCAGAGTATGGTGGACTTGTTGGTTCGGGCGAACATTATTGGGAAAAAGGGTCGTGACGATGACCATTCTCGGCAGCTTCATGGACCGTTGACTGGACCTGCTGATGTTCAGGGCAATGTGTTTGAGAAAGCCTTTTTACCACAATCGGACCAAGCTCAATTCAAAGGTCGCCCAATCTTAGATCAAACTATCCAACAGAGAACCGAAAACGACCATTCAAGGCCAGGCTCCAGTCAACCCGAGCCATCCCTCAATAGTGAAACATCAGCATCTGATCTTCTAGAACCACATTCACCAATCAGTGAAGATGACGTTTCAAGGACCGCTTCCCCTTCACCCGATGTGACCCGACTTAAACGCACGTACACGGATTTATCACTCTTAGCGCTACAGACTAAGCTTGTAGAAGCCATGACAAAGCCATATCACGCAAGCGATCATATTCATGACAGTCTCTTACTTTCTCCAACACCTATGACCGCCATTGGCCCTACGACTGGTATCAGCACCCCGGCTCATGTGCATGGACATAACAATCGTTGGGTTCCGGCGGCACAGGCTGTATTTACTACCGAAGCTGCTTCTCCTTGGACTATCCTTGCCGCGAATGACCTGGCATGTCTTGCATTCGGAGTAACTAAAGCGGAGGTCAAGAAGCTTAGTATACTTGAGGTCGTTAGAGAGGATCGAAGGGCATGGCTGGAAGAAAAGCTCAGGTCGGAGGGGTCAGTGGCCATCGCAAAAGCACGCCAGTCGCGCAGTCAAAGCGCAAGGAGCGGTCCGAAGGAAAGTCCAACGGCTTTGTCGATGGGAGGTGGAGTCACTGCGCAGCTTCTCAACAAGCCATCATGGCGGCTACAACGCGCCAAGACGGAGGATGTGAATAAGAAGCCTACCAAGAGTACGCCAAAGCACACCGCAAACAAGTCTCGTGGCGTGTTGTTATGTGGAGATATTGTCCCTACACAAAAGCGCGATGGAACGACGGGAGCTGCAAGTCTATGGGTCAAAGAGAAACGAGGTGGACTCATCTGGGTTCTTGAGGAAATCGCAGAAGACCTTGCAATGCTAAACCTTGATGCTAAGCAATCTGTGAAAGACGCCACGGGAGCAATTTCCACGATCTGGGGCATGCCTGAACTCCAGGTGGGGAGAAACGTTCAAGATTTAATACCCTTTTTTTCCCGAGATCTTGACTCATCAATGTTGAGGAAGAGCTTCGAGCAGAAGACTGTGCAGTATTTCGCCGCAAGAGCTACTGACGGTACAAACATACCCATAACAATCACAATGAACCCAGACTCGGACACTTTACGAGTGTCTAGTTTTCCTTATATTGCTGGCATTATGGTTCTTTCTGCATCCACACTGAAAATCCAGAGCTCTAATTCTGTGTTTTGTGCGGCTCTGTTCGGGGAAGGCGATCCCAGCGGTCAACACATAACTGGACTTCTACCACAGTTTGAGGAAGCCTTGGACGCGTTGACCCAAGAGGAGAGTATTCGTCTGGTCGATGGTATGGTGGTGCCAGAGCAATGCTTCAGAAGAGCTCGTGCACTCCTGGCCTTACGTCAAGGCAAAGAAGAAGCCGCTACTCTGTTCCTGCGGCCCTTAGGCTTGATTGCACGTCATCGAGACGGCTCAGATATCAATGTGGATATCCAGATGCGGGTTGTTCGAAGCGAGAAAGCGACAATAGCAGAGTCTGTGATCGAAGAGCATAGTGAGGCTAGTGACGGTGCAAGCGACAGTGGTAGTGTCGAAACGTCCGAGGTAAGGCACTTCTTGGCGTTATGTCGTTGGTCTTCAGCTCTAGCCTCCACATGTTGTTGCGTTTCGGGAGCATACCACTTGTCAGAAAGCTCAGTTGACGATGAATTTCTTTCATTGCCCCGTTTTTCTGGAGTACTCTTCCTGTTTGGTTGCTTCACACTCCCTGGTGCTGTTTCATGCCTTTTTCAAAACCAAGTCTAATTCCAAATTATGTGCAGATGGTCTATGCCTTATGGATAACGTACTCGCGGCAACTCCATTCCTCAAATCCTGCAGGTGGTATAACAGCTTCTGATATCTCGTCACGTGTCACTCCTCAACCACCTTCTCCGGGTCAACTAGACGGGAGCTTAAGTCCTCAATCAATCGAACAGGAAAACATGAAGCCAGATACTTTATCCGAGGTTTCTCTGTCACAACAAATTAAGGAAGCGGCATCTGAGCCCATATCAGAAAGCCCACCGAAGCAACCCAAGTCAAATATGACATCAGTCGCTAATTCTAGCAAAACACTGAAGAAGAAAAAGAAGATCGGTGATTTCGTTGTTCTCGAAGATATGGGACAGGGTGCCTATGGCCAAGTTAAATTAGCCCGCTTCGCCAAACCCCCTGCTCAGAAAGTTGTACTAAAGTACGTCACGAAAAAACGAATCCTTGTCGACACGTGGACTCGAGACCGTCGACTGGGAACGGTGCCATTAGAGATTCACGTGTTAGACTACCTGCGCCGTGACGAGCTGCGGCATCCTAACATTGTCGAGATGACAGATTTCTTCGAGGATGACATCAATTACTACATCGAAATGGTACCTCATGGGCTACCTGGCATGGATCTCTTCGATTACATCGAAATGCGCTCAACGATGGATGAAGCTGAATGCCGAAACATCTTCTTGCAAGTTGTGAATGCTCTACATCACCTCCACACTCAAGCACTCGTTGTACACCGCGACATTAAAGACGAGAACATAATCCTGGATGGCGAAGGCAAGGTCAAACTTATTGACTTCGGCAGCGCAGCGTACATCAAGAACGGTCCCTTTGATGTCTTCGTAGGGACGATCGGTGAGCCTCTTGGCTTACCCCTATCCCAGATCCAACTAATTATTATGTTAGACTACGCGGCCCCCGAAGTCCTTCAGGGCAAGTCCTACCGTGGCAAAGAGCAGGACATCTGGGCCCTTGGCATCCTCCTCTACACCCTGATATACAAAGAGAATCCTTTCTACAGCATCGACGAGATTTTGGACCACGAACTGCGCATACCATGGATCATGTCGGAGCCCTCTATAGATCTGATAAAGGCAATGCTGAATCGAGATGTCGATCAAAGACTCACCATCATGCAGGTGAAGGAACATATATGGTGCTCTGAGGAATGGGAAACATAAGGGGGCAAAATCTTGTTAAGCATCGTCATCTATGTCAACCTAAACCATAGTCTTCTCATTTGGCGTTATAGCGACTGCTTTTGAAGGCATGTTATCTGCTGGAATCACATCTGGAAAGCCGGCTTGCATATAGACGTTATATCGATACCCACGGACGGAAGGAATGATTCATGGAAAGGGTCCTATCGAGCTTTCAAAGCTTGAAAAAAGAGGAAAGTAGTCTTTTTGCTATGGGATACTGTATGAAGAATATTAGAGAATGCTATGCAGTGGCCGAGCAGGCCCCTATCTTAGGCCGAACGTGCAAAGGATGCTTGCCGTCCTCATTATCATTCATGTAGGAGCTTGCGACCCAGGGCGCCCCGATTAGTAGCAACATATCGACAAGAACAACAATCTTCCTTCCATGTAGCTACCGATCCTCTCGTCGAATCATCAAGGCTTCGTAATACGTATAACGGAGCGAGAAGAAAATTCATCATAAGTTGATCGCTTCAAGTATATCATATCATTGACCCTTCCCTGGATAAGGTTACATTTCCAACCACACCTACTTATTATACAGCCTACCCACCACTATCCAACACCAACCCACCAAACAATCAAAAACCCAGCAAATCCCAAGATCTCGACGTCCGAGGTTCCACATCTATACCACCAGATCCAAAAGCCTCCATACCCTACCCACCCAGCCCAACTCCAACCCTTCAAGCGCAAGAGGCTTATTCCATACTAACGGTATACTATACTATACCCCCAAAACCCACCACAGCATCCTACGCCTCTAATATTAATTCAATGGGAACAATAAAGACGTCTAGAATAAACCTTGGATATCCACAACACAACACAATAAAGCAAAAACAGAGCAACGACAGAGCCAGCCGTGCCTGGTCTATGTAACCACCAACCAGTCTATGTAAATACAACACAAACACAACACAACACAACCCCATAGATCATCCCATCGATCAATCAAACCACTGCACCACACCAACGATCCAAACCCCCCAGGATCCCAACGAAAACTGTCGTCCTCGTCCACCCCAAGATCGAATCGTAGCTACCTACCATACCCATATCCATATCACCGCGCTCCTCATCTTCCCAGTTAGGTACATCACAATATGAAACAATATAATAACCCCAGTAAATCTCCAAGAATATAATATCCCAATCTCCTATCCACCATTCGCCAAAACCCAATCCAAGATCCACGCACTCAACTCACTCAACTCACCCCCATAAGTAACAACAATACCAAAACCCCAAAACGCAGTACTAAAACCACGTATTACATTTACAAAAAACGAACGCACTACCCGAAAATATGGTATGGCGTAGGGGAAGGAGAGATCAAATAGGATCCAAAAACGCGCCTGAGATAAAAAATGATCACACTCATGCAAAAAAAGCCTTCGCTCTCATCGATAAGAAAAAGAAATCGTTTTTTCCACATAGGACGATGATTCAGTCTCTAGAGCTAGGCCAGCTAGCACATGACCAACCCAGGGAAACCATTGGGGCCATTGGAGAAAATTAGTATTGGATTGTATTGTGTCGAAACGCTGTGAGCGCTCAAGCTGTCTGTCGTAAACGTCTAAACATGCATGTGCTATGCCAACGATGTCTTGCTAACCATACCCATTCGAGTGAGCGAGCGAAACGCTCGGCCTCTGACCAGATTAAGCCCTTTGCAGGTCCCAGTCATATCTCGCTCTCCCCCTTTTTCGGTTCCGTTCCATTCCTTTCACGTCCCATCCCACCCATCCATCCATCCATCCATCCATCCTCGAACCCTTGAACCCTCCCCATTTCATCATCTTCATAAATGTCGTTTCCCGAGATTCTCGCGGGCGGGGGGAATGTGGTTATGTTGGCTATGATGCTTCCAAGATGTGAGCGCCTACTGTAGGCGCTTGATGTAGGCCTAAGCCGGAGATGGCGGGATATTCATGCGTTCTTGAAGCTTACGAAGAGCTCGTGACATTGGGAGAGACCCGTAGTCGAGAGAGCGGAACAGTCGGCTCGGAGCCGATGTATGGACTGTAAATATGCATGCAGCTAATGTATGTCTCTCCGAGAGCTAATGATGTTGGCTACGGTTATATGGAGCAAAATTCCTCTCATATCATGTCGAAAATGCTTCTGGTGATTGGTGCCTCGCCCTTGTGAGCCGGGCTTCTCGGGTCTTCTCCTGTCGGGCTCATAAGGCCCTGCTCAAAATGTGACGATCCAGCTAAATCCCCTGCAAGAGTTCGGTGGAAGGGACTTGCCGTGAACTCAGCAGCGCGTGGAGAGAGAAGTGATGGAGTCGATGGAACATCTGGATCCAATGCCCTCTGAGGCAGCTGAGGCGATACCAGTTGGGGTAGGGTTTTCTGAAATGGAAACTGTCGTAGGGGCAAAGGTCCTTGCCGTCGAGAAAGGAGGCTGCTGAAGCCGGCTGGGAGAGTTGGAGATGGCGCTGGGAGGCTACGCTTTAGGGCCTCTTCTTCCCTCGGTGTTGGAAGGACGATGGTTGTTGGAGACACTGGGTCATCAATATCAATATCCATAGTTACGGGACTGGCGACGTTGGGGGAGAGTAGGCGTTCGGTATCAAATTCCATGTTAATTGGTGGAGAACGGGGACCCGATTGAGGTTCAGTCACAACCAGGTCCTTTGCCACCTCCTGAAGATCCTTTGCAACCCCGCCTGCAGGAGCGGGCTCTTTTTGTTCAATAGCTTCGTTTCCAACCAAAGATGATGGTAGCGTTAGATCAGTGTCCACTTCCATTGGCTCCGGTGGAGAGGACAAATCTGTGGCCATGTCGAGGAGCCCATTAGTATCATATGCTATAAGTCCATCAGGTGCGAAGTGAATGTCCGCTGGCGCTGTTGCTGGACCAGGACTGATCTCTCCCGCGCTGGAGGTTTGTATGAGTTGGGCGGACCTCGGAGGATTGAATGAGCTTGCGCGTGGGATGGTCGGTTCATGGGGAAGCTGAGAGGGTACGCTGAATGACGTTTGAGGTGTGGTCCGAATCGATGAGGATCCGAGGCCAGACCTCGAAATCGGGCTCAAGATTGATACTGGATCAGGGCGCCCTGAACCCAGATTCTTCCGCCACGAGTGCCAAGCAGATGTGCCGAAGGCGTGAGCCTTGGGAAGCTTGGATTTGAATTCGGACAGCTGGTAGATCAGGTTCATGTTTGGCCCTATCCATCTGCTTCGATTCTTGACCGCATCGTAAGCCTCCTGGACGGTGAGCTGGGAATTCTTGAAAAGGCCGTATGCGACGACTAGACTAGCTGATCGGCTCACTCCGCATTGGCAATGAATTAGTACTCGCTTCTCTTGCCGGACTCGATTATCGATAAGCTCGCACAAGCGGAGTAGATCATCTACCACATTAGTGTTGTGATCCCAAGGGATATGAATGTATTCGGGTTCTGGCTTGATCGCTTTTGGAGTGCCTGGCGGTGTACTTTTGGCATCTTGTGCCAGTGCATCAATAGTAGACTCTACTGGTTGCTCAAAAAGGGCGGTCTGCAATACCGAAATACTGTCTCGGCCAGTGAGACCTCCATTTCCGGCGCCGGCCGCCATTTGTGCTTCTGGTGTTTCCAGTTGCGATCCTGCCGCCTGTCCTGTAGCTACTTCAAAAGGATTCTTGACCTCCCGTGCCACATTCAGCACAACATCGAATTCCCGTGCTTCAACATGGCTTGGCTCCAGATACAGATACACGAGCGGATCGTAGATACACACGGGACCTTGTGGATATGCAGGTGACTTGGCCTCCTGGGATAGTGGAAGATCATAATCAGCCTCTTCTTGCACGTGATCTAATGTTTGCCTGGTAAGTGGAGAACATGTTGTATCGTCGCAAGAAGCCCGTGGCGAGACGCTGAGTGGTGGCCGAATTTGTCCAAACTTGCCAGATGAGGCTTGCTGGCTGAAGGGCGGCAGTCGCATGCCGCCTTCAGGGGCAATTGTAGGTGAAAACAAAGGTCCTCCCGTAGACGTCTGCAGCATGCGAAAACTTCGAATTTGCTGATCTGGAAAGTTCTGCGGCACAGCGCTCAGCTTCTCCTGAGCTGTTTGACCACAAGGAACAGCTTCTGGTGTGCTGATCGTGAGCCCGAGAGTACTAGGTTTCTTCCTAGGCACTTTCGGTGGGACTATGAAGGCTGGTGTGGGTGGTGCGGAGAACGCATGGGATGCCCCTGACTGATTGGAGAGACCTAGCTTTGGTAATGTTGGAGCATGCCGGTTTGAAGCAGATGTGTTCACCGACAGGTTTTTCATGTTGCGCATCTTCTTGTTGGGTGAGTCTGCACGTTCCAACCCTGGAATAATGGAAGACGAATTTGAATAATGGTCTCTGCGGTCCTGATCACCCATGATGCCCCACCCTGGCATGGAGTTGGTTCTCAGATTTTTGAATGAGGTAAGAGGCAATGATGAGTCAGGAGATTCAGGTGGTGATTGAGGTGAAGGCTCTGTAAGTGATGATTCAATTGTAGAGATGGTAGTGGTAGGCGAGGATTCTGTAGACTCGAAGGTAGAGACAGAGTCACGACGAGGGAGTGGGGATATGCAATTTTGCGGCCTCTTGAAGTGAGTCCTACTCGGTGACTGTGCTCCCGCGCCGTTGACTTCGCTGACTCCTAGCCTGTCTGGCCCGTTCCCAAACACCGACATAAACGAAGGTAAAGAGGCCAGTAGCGACTGTGAGCTCGTGGACGCCGGCATTATTGTTCCTTGTGGGAACGTGGTCGGACCTCTCCTTGGTTGTGTGTACTGCTGGTAGGTTCCAGCTGCTACCTCGCTAACGTTCTGTGCCTCCCTAGAACCGACATTGGAGCGACCCGATTGATGATCAGGATATGTATGAGAAAGATACGGTCCTTCTACGGACATGTTGTTAGTGGTGTAGTACAACAGAACAGACTGAATCATGGTGATGGGGCCATGCCAGATAGTGGGATGACAAACAGAGGGGTGGAATGAAGAAGGTAGGAATATGTGTTCAGAGGCGTCTGGCGCTGACATACGGTTCCACTCAGGAATCTTCAGGGTTGACGAATGGATGGCGAAGAAGAGAGGCCAATGAAAGGGCAAAAGGGTACGGGTGAAGGACTAACCCCAGGCTATCAGCGAAGCGCTGTATCTCTCTCTTTCTCGATATGTATGATTGGCGATTCCACTCGGGATGCGGCCTATGGCTTTCGGCGTTTCCTGGCACTGAGTCCCGGTCTTGGTTTGGACCTAGGTCTCTCCTATGGTGGTTGTGGTGGTACACGGGCGCTTGTCAGTGAGGGTGGATTCGTCGCCTTCAGCTGTCAACGAGCTCACGATACGAATGGTGGTGAGGAAGGAGCAGAATATGGTCGAGTGGATGAGTTTACCAATTGTCGCCCTGAGGCTCCCAAAGGCCAATGAGGATGGGAGATCTGTTGGTGGGGAAGACCGACCCAGTCAGCGCTTTCCAGATGCAACCAATCAAATGCGCATCTCGAAATAGCCGCCCAGTCAGGACGCACGCCATCCATTCAATGGCGACAGGGACTTGACCAATGAATACGGCGCGAAGAGCTAGGGAATGTGTGGTGGGCGATCATCACATACTGACTTGTTGTCCCCCTCTCCGCAACTACTTCCTCAACAGGAAGTTTGACCACCCTCGAGCCGCAAGAGAAGCATTCAAATTTCAAGGAGCATCAACAAGTAAGAGCCTGGTCAGAGCGCCATGTACCGAGGCAGGGTCGAGGTCATTGATAGAATAGATGTCAGGAGTACCAAATCTTAAAAAAGCCTTGGTACTAATACTCTTGGTTAATAATAGCATAGATTGCTGTCGAGTCTCAAGTATGAATAGCCGTCGTATTCCTTCTCATCGCCAAAGGAGAGATGCGTCGCATTCGAGTGTATCAAGCGCAGTGAAAACTTTGGGTGTCTTGGAAGTCTGCACGGCAGGGAACTGATACAGAGTCTCAGAGGCATGAGACATGAGACATGAGAGCATTATTGTATCAGCGTGCCAGCCAGCTTCAAAGAAAAACAATCACCTAACAATTGACATCTCTGGAGAATGCCGCTAAATTACTAGTGCCCGTTTCAGACTATTTATAGTCGATCTATGATGTTTCCGCTCTAGACTTGGAGTCTAACCTGGGAAATGGCAGCCACTCTAGGTTAGACTGGTGGAGACCCAGGGCTGCATATCACACGGCCGAGATGCTGTACATAAGGCAATTTATACATCGTCGGGGGAACCTGTTGTTTTGAAGGCACATACAGTTATCCGAGTAAGCATGTTGTCTACAACCCGAACGAATCAGAACGCAGAGATACAGCAACAGGCTACATAGTATATGGAAAAGTACTGGGGAAAAGGAGAATTATATCACCAGCGTTGGTACCCCAATTCTGTCGTGCCCTTCATGGCCACATTGGGGATGAGGGAGGGCGAGTAGGGTTCTCCCAGATGCAAAGCAGGCATAGACTACAAGTAACCGACGCAGCAATTATGAGCTGTTCATTACAGCGTTCATTTTTCGCCTGCTATGGCTTGCTAAGGCTTGACCTAATATATCTTGCATGCTGTCGGACTGTATTCTAGCCTTCCGTAGGTAAGTATTCTCACAACGCCCTGGCTCACTTACAACGCGGAGAGACGACTTTGAGCTCAACAATATTCTGGAAGCAGAGAAAGGACGAGTTAAGGCTATAGAGCACAGAATAGAGAAGATGTACATTTGGCTATTATCAAGACCTCAATATAGCACAGACAGCAACATGGTCGATGTGCGTGTACTCTCGGAAGAAGAGAGCCAGAATCTTACTCCTGGTGGAGTGGTGCTAGATGGAAAGGAACATCGTTACGTTCATTCAATCAGTAGAATTGGGACAGTGATAGATTTCTCTCGACCGTCACCTTTCAGACTCCTCCAACTGTCACAAAATCCTTGTTCTATCGGTATAATCGGGAAACGTCAAAGGTGCGGAGCAATGGGCTCCATTGCTTGGGAAGTTATCAGTAGCCACGAGCCATGAGTGATGGAGGTGCTCCTGATGATCTGCATATTGAGTGAGGATTCTGCGGTGTGCGAAGGCGTCAAGAGCGTGCATATACTGTACCCGATGCGGAGCTACTGAGGTGTTCAATTGTATATGTTCTGTACCTATGAAGTAAACTGGGCTATTCACCAACGCAAGTCTGAGCGAGCACTGTCAATCTGCAGTTGACGGTAATCCTATACACTCATCCCAGGCTTGCCGTCTTCTTTGGGGAGGATGTGGCGCCCTTGATGAAAACTTAGTACTCCCGATATCCCTGCTCGGCCTTGGACCAATGAGGGGCAGGCTCTCTCTAGTTGAAGTATGCCATTATCTGATGATCTGATCTATCAGCATTTGTTTGTGACCCTACATTCACACTTGGAGAGGCCGGAGAGTCCTCCATTGCTTTCGCGGTTCGCGGGTGTACATTACGCATAGAAGGCCGCAGTAGCGACTCATACACATAGAAACAGAAGCATGGCAATGCCTTGACATTGACCCCTCTTTCCAGAATACCAATGCCTTCACGTATAACAGGAAGCGCAACGCGTGAGAAATCCCCTCCATCAGAGGATGACAAGTCTTTCGTTTCTGCAGAATCAGAAAACACGTCTGGCAGAGCATCTCACCAATCGGCCGTACCTACCGACGTCACTTTAACACCGAAGCACCCCAAGACAACAAGCAACAAGACAATCAACGACGCTTCTGACTCGATTCAGAGTAACATCGTCCCGACACAGTCTCCATCACGTCACTCAACAAGCTTCATCTTTTCACAAGTGGGATCTTACTTCTCCCCACAACCTGGCGCTTCCGGCATAGATCCTCGCTCCCCACCGACGAGGAGAGCACCCGCCTCACGCTCCAGTCACGGTATCGAAACCGCATCAGGCCCACCGCCGGCATTGAGTACCCAGCGTTCCTACACAGGATCAGCCTGGCGGAATTCAGCACCAATCGACCCAAGGGCCATACATCCCTCCTCAAATGCCCCCCTAGATGTGAACGGTGGTTCTGACTCTATCATCGAGCTACCCAATAAAGTCACGAATGAAGATACTGAATTGGCTAAAAGTAATACTACGCGGACGGCATATCCTAGGCCTTCAACAAGCGACGGAGTAATGAACGATATGAGAGCGCAAAAATATGGGTTCTTGGAAAGTGACGAGGATAAGGATACCACTGTACGCATCAATAGTCATACGTCGCAGGGCGGAGCGTTATCTGGGAACACGGATACTCAGAGAAATTACCAGTCTTCGCATGAGGATCTGTTTCTAAACCTTGCTCGGGATGATTCTATGGTGGAAGAGCCCTCAAATAGGAGCGAAAGACGTCGATCGCGCATTGGGGCGTCCAGCTTCTCCCAGTCACGGCCCTCTCGACCGTCATCGTCAAGCAGACCCAGTACCAGTGGAGGCAACTTTGGGGCACAGCAGACTTTCTCAAGCCCCAATCACTTTCAAAGATCCTCCTTCGACCCACCATTCTATCAGTCACCAGAAAACAATACACTTCCCACTTATCGCGACACATCATCCAAGCATCGACCCTATGCTGCTTCTGCACATCCTCTTGACCAGCGACACCGGACCCGCAATGCCAGGACATCGTTCGATACTACACAGCGGACTGATCCTGTGGAAGAAAGACCGCCAGAGACCTCAAGGCCTTACGGACGCCGCAGATCTATCCGAGAACCGTCTCCTGGAGTCACGGCTCGGAACTATAAGCAATCCAATCTATCGTACACCTCCAATGGTGACTATGGATCATCGCAAATCCAGTCATCCCCGGCTTACGGCCAAGACCCTGGTCGGGAAACCTCCCAAGTTGCCGGCACTGCATCAACGGTCTCAACGACAGCACCATCGACCGTCTGGGACGAATTAGACGATCTGAAGTCTCGATTGCGCAAGCTTGAACTTACTGGAGTTTTACCAAAGTCCTCCAACGCTGCGATGTCAAACGTTCTGAATGAGCGTCCGCCGACATCAACAACTACCATGACTACCACTTCGTCATCTCCGAAGCGACGACAGGTAGGCAGTATCTCTCCAGAAGCTTCTACAATCAAGACATTAGGTATCACGAATTTACATCCGCTTCTTCACTCCGCACTGGCCAAGGCCAAATCATTAGTGAAAACGGATCTTTATCAAGCTTTGGAAGCCACTGCATCAGATGCCTTACATTTGGCCGCTATGACTGGCTCGCAGGGCGCTTCTCCTAGCGCAGCATCCGTAGTTGGCCCTGCCAGTACCATAGATCGGCAATTGCGACGAAATGCGGATAACATGTGCCGTAGCCTCACAGAGCTTTGTATCGTGTTGACAGAAGAGAGAAGAAGTGAGAGTCTGAGACTACAACAGGATAACAGGGACACTACCTCGACAGAAATAGCTCTTCCAAACCCAAGGCTCGTCCATGATCCAAGCGATGAACCTGAGATTAAAACAAGTTCGAGGGTCATGAGTCGACTAGAAGCTCGACGAGCAAGCCTAATGACTTCCAGCCCTGTGAATGGTCACAGAGGGGGCTCTCCTCAAGAAGCTACAACACCAACACAGACAACGACGCCTGTATCAAGCAGGATGAAAAGGGCCTCAGCCGTGTTTTCCCGCAATCCAGCAAACGAACAGGAAGTTGATAACCCATACATTCGGCGGCCTTTGTCACGAGCCAATACGGAGATCGGACAGACGCGGTCATCACCGCAGACCAGACCATCTCGCGAATACACATCACAGCATCCTATGCCGAATCATTCGCAACGACCGCCAACCATACAGTCATCCTTGCCTACACGAAAGGGTTATTTCACCTCGACGACATCTTCTCCACTCACACCGAGCGTCCCGCCGGGGAGCAAGAGGTACCTGGACCGGTCCACACCTCCGTCCTCAGCAGACAGCGCGCGATTGGCCGAGGCACGACAACGGAGGATCGCGTCGCTTGGTCAGGCCCAATCCCGAATCAGCAGCGTTCCTTCAGCCAGGCTAAGGCTTTCCGAATCGGATCAGGGGCATTAACAGCTCAACCAATCTTCATGCACGAGTCTTTCTTCATAACGCATTGCTAGGGCTGGGAGGTACAGGGGCTCGTCATAAGGAGCAAGGAGCTGGTTGGTACTGGGGCGTATGCGTATCTTGACGCCATGATCTCTAGCGTTTGCAAAGGTTAATGACCGTACTCTCGGGTCGAGATGAGGAGTAATGACAAAAGTAGTGGCTGAAGCGACAAGTCGCTCCACGCCCATCTTCGCTGGATGGAAATCCAAGAGCTTCACGAGCATGATAGATAAGTCCAAACATATCATATCAATTGAAACCATACCCATACCCGTAGCCCAACCGGTCATAGTAGTCGCTCAACAGCGCGACTCATACTCTCGCGACAACGATCGATAGTTATTTAGTAATGTAGATCATGCAGCATACCGTATCCATGCATGTGGGAGCAATGCAGCTTTTGCAGTACATATTCCTGCATTGGTGGGACAGGGCGTGGCAGCGATTCGGTCTGTCCCGTTGTGACTCATCGATGCAATCGGATTCTTGTTGCTCACATTCCATTAATAGACCTCTATGTCTCGCGCCTACCTCCGCATATCAAGATTCTATATTGTTCCGAGTCCGAGTCCTGTTTTTCTTTCTAACATTAGATCTACATCTACGTCTACATCCTCCATCACCAGCAGCAGTACCATCATCACTTCCACCCACATACAAAAACACCAGATATTTATTCCCCTCCACCATCACCACCATCCCTTCTTACCCAATCCCTCCCCCTCCTCACATCTCCATCCACAATCCTATCCCCATCCCCACGCACCCCTCCCCAACCCCATTTCCAAAATCCAGTATCAGCATCGGCATCAGCATCTAACGCCAATGCCACGACGCGCCGCTCACGCTAGTGCTAACGGAGAGAATCGGATTGGGAACAGGAACGGGAATGGGAAAGGTGGGGGCAAGCCACCGCAGTCGAGAGAGGTGACGGTGTCGAGGAATCTGAGTTATTTGCTCCGCCATCAAGCGGCGGATGAAGGGATCCGGTTGGATGAGGGAGGGTGGGCTTGTGTTGCTGATGTGGTGGGTTTTGGTTTTTCTTATTTTGGATTTTTTGAGGGGGTGGCTTTGGGGGAGGTTTTGGAATTGGAATTGGATTCGGATTTGGAGAAGGGGGGAGAGGAGGGGAGGAGAGGCTGGGGGTTTTCTTGTTGATTCCATGGCGTTTTCTATGAAAGAGGAGGGGCTTAGGTGGTTTCTGTGCTTCTCTATTGGAGGGGTTTGGATGTATGGGTGCTTCATTTGGTGTACCATTTCCTTGGTTTCTCGCGCTTGCTGTTCTGACATGTTCCTTCACTCAAGACGTGGCTCAATTGAAAGAATAAGAAAGGAGACATATCATTCGAGTGTCTGTCTGTCTGCGTTATCTCGTTTAGCAGTCAACTGGTAGCATTCACCACCATTCCCTTACTGACGCCACCTTCACCAGCTCCTCTGGCGCAAATTCGCATCCATGAAAGTAACCCTGGCCGAACTCCGACACATAGTCGACACAAACGACAAGCAACGCTACCAGTTAAAGCGCAACCCCGACATCCTCTCCAACACCGACGACCTCAGCACCGACCCCTCGCACTTTCTCATCCGCGCTTCACAAGGCCACTCCATCGCCACCGTATCGACGGAGAAACTGCTCACGCCCGTCCTGGCTACGGATCCGGATTGTCCGAATTTAGTCGTCCATGGTACCTACGCGAAGGATTGGGAGTTGATCAAGAGGTCGGGGGGATTGAAGTCTATGAAGAGAAATCATATCCATTTTGCGAGTAGGGAGCCAGCAAAATTGGAACCTATCACAGAGGAGAAAGAGGTTTCCAAGTCTACGCATCTGAGGAATGATAAGGAGAAGTTACTCAGCGGGATGAGACAAGGTGCCAGCACCATGATCTGGGTCGACGTGAAGAAGAGTCTAGAGGGCGGTGTGAAATGGTGGCGGAGCGAGAACGGCGTCTTTTTGACGGAGGGGCTGGAGACGGTGGTGGTTGTGGCTCCGGGGGGTGAGGGAGCGGAAAGGAGAGAGAAGATCTTGGGGTTTGAGTGGTTTCGGTGGGTGGAGAGGAGGGGTGATAAGGGGCTGATTTTGTGGAGGGCGGAGGGTGCGGAGCCGGAGAGCGAGAAGGCGGAGAATGAGATGTGGCATTTGGGTCTGGGAAGGGGGGGTCCGGGGTGGGAAGTTTGATGGAGGGGCGGATGGGGGGGAGGAGGAGGTGGGGGGGTTAGTGTGATACCTGCGATGATGGTGAAGGCCAGCGTGATGGTAATGTTTCTGTGAAGGGGGATTGAGACGATTGAATTGAAGACTGCGGCTTTTGTGCAGTTTCTCAGTTTATATAAACATTGATTATCGTATGCGAAGCGCGCTCTGACCGCGCACGTTTGCCTCAGCTGCAGTATGTAGTCTGCAAACCCAACCTGCGAACATTTCATCAATGGATGGCAAGGTACCTTTGACAGAAAGCAGACGGCATCGTTCCTAAAAGCTGCTCTCGCTGCTCAACACGTTAGTCCTACCTAGACACGTCCTATTTGCCGCTTGACTCAGCCAGACGCACAAGTCTAAAGCGCTGTCCGCATCTCCAAATTTGGAAACATTTCTCGCCTCATGTCAACAAGTAGCTATTGAGAGGGCAAAGGGTTGCACAAGAATCCCACTTGCTGCAATGATTCGTTTCATAAGCATGCCAGACATGTCGTCAGTGCTGTAAGCTTTGCACTCTTGAAAGTTCATGTTACCCTGCGTTTAGGGTATCCCATCAACTCGGTAACATAACCCATGGTACACTAGTGGGCGCTCTGCCAGGTTGCTACATAGTGTACCATGGTTTCTGCCACCGACTTGCCCATCTCCTGGCAGTCTGGCCGGCTTTGCCTCGGTAAAAACCCCCGGAACGCCAGCACATGGGATAGCCTAGAATGATTCGTGAGAATATCCACGTCCTGCTAAGAGACGACAGAGGCTGTGGAAAATTCCTTTTCCTCGCTTTCGCCATTTGGATCAGCAAATGAGAGTCCCTCTAGATCATGCTTTGTGGTAAAGAGCTGGCTCGGGTAGCGGGCTTTCCACTAGCGATCAGACGCTGGTTCGGTTGTGTGATGATTATCCTGAGCCGATTGGTAAAACCGCAGGTCCACCCTGAGCGCATATGACTATGAGCTCGACACCCGTATGGAGCAATTTGATGCGCTTGATGAAGAGTTCGGTGGATTTGTGCCACGCGGTACTAGAAGGGAGCGTTATTAGGCTGATTTCAAGCTCCAAGTTTCACTGAGATGACCTGATTCTCTTAACGGTCCCTTACAGTATGCATCTCTCAAGCTGGCTCATGGTGAACCTGATTTGTCTCTCTCTCGCGACGGCAGTCCCGGACTGCGAATCTCCCGCCCCACCAGCAGCCTCAGTCCCAAGTCTCGTAGACTGTCTTGCAGTCGTCAGTGCCATATATGCGAGGTCTCGATTCGAAAGAAACCTACCGTGGACATGGGCTCGTTATCCTCCGGCGGTCCGCGGAGTCCAACTTCCAGCCACCTATTCATATTCAAGCGGCAGCAATGACTGCGAATTTATTATCGACGTAGTTGAAGACCGAGGGGTAGATATATTTCCCCCGTATCGGATAGCGGATGTGGCTGGAGATCTCGTACATCATTGTTTGCTTGGTTCAGGGCCCGAGGCGAGTACGATTGGCAATGATACTGTCAGACCAAGAAATGTGGTGAGCGTGGCGCTGAGAAGGAAGATATTATCTGTCGGAGTCCGTGGTAGTAGTGCGAGGAGGACTCATTTCAACATCACTGGGACCACACTCCTGTTAATGGAAGATAGGCTGGCTAGGATTATTGACTAAATAACAGACTAGGGCTCAGGCGTCGCAATTTTTCTGTTAAAATGCTAGCTCTTGCCAAATAGCGATGGGTTATCATATAATGAGCTAAGAATACATCTGGAGCGCTTCCAGAACGAGACAGATGTTTCGTTCATTTGGGTATCACAAAAGATATCGAAGAATTGCCCGACTAGAAAAGAGTGACACCAAACCTTCGGAAATGCATCTTGCTAAATAGGAGATGAGGCAGTTGGTACCGCGAAAATCATTCACATGTGACCGTACTATGTGAAAAGCGGCGTTCGCGAAGAACGTAAGGGAAAGGGAGTTGGTCGTGTCAGTAGAGAAATGGTGAGCTGCTATTGAAACCCATCCTATGATGCTGTTGTGGTTTTGCCAATCAGAGTTGGAGGGGCTCGGGAAGGAAAAGGAATGTCGGGTCTGCTTCAGCCTTGGGAAACGATAAGAGCTGAGCTGAGCTGAGCTTCTAAATCCGCAGACCAGTAGTGGCGCCCGTCTAGTCAAGAAGTCGTTGAGCAATGCCGAAGTCTTCAATGCGGTAATATGGCAGGTAGTCAGGCTGTGCTGAGTCTGCTCCACGCACGCCACAGCTGAACTTGAGCATATGCATGCAGGATATTCAGGTGTGTCCTTGCTTTGACCATATTCTACACCGCGAAGATCCTGAGGCCACGTCTATGACAATGAACGTTTTGAAGAGCCTTCATGGCATAAAATGACCTCCTCGCTGGAGGCAAGCCCCGCAAACGGAATGAACGGGTTGAATGAATTAGTCGGGCATGTACCTCCGTATACACTGGCCAATGACACCAGATACCAGAACAATGGAGAGTTGCTTCGGCGTCGATACGACTGGCCAAGGCTTTAATATTGGGCAGCGTTAAGTGAAACATCGTGATACCTGAAGCTCGCTGTCAGACTCACCCCTGCCGAAACGTCGGCCCGATGGTGTCTCCGGGTCTCCACTATCACAACCATACTCCATTACCTCACTCTTCCCAATCTACTTCATTCACAATCCTTCCAATTGGGTTTCAAATCGTCCTATGGGTGAGAGCTAATTACCCTCATTCCGCATTTCACATTCGCTCATCCATAACACAATATCTAATTCTCCCAATACGCTGAGGACGCACCACTGGAGCCCAACGCTAGCTGCACCTTGCTGACTCTATCCACGTATACTGGAACTTTCAAAGACCCTGTCTACTATCCTTCCTGACTTCACTCGATTTCAAATTATCGTATTGTGTAGCTTAGTCTCGACGGCGGACTACACGCCAGCCCGGACGATCTACAAGGTCACAAGAGAAGCTTGCCCACGCCCTCTGAATTGTTGAGGCCGGTTTGGAGGGCCTCAAGGCGCTGTAGTAGCAGCTGCAATCAAGATGAACGACCACCAGGAAGGAGGGGATCCTCTGGGAGGCTCAATGCCATCCCCAACACCACTGTTACGCCCACCAATACCAGGAGGCAACAAGAGTGGTGGTCGTGCACCGCGCTTGGGACTCGCCATACCGCCATCGCCGAGTCAGAAACCTCCGACAGACAACAGTAACAATGTCCCCAACCTACCACCTCTCAATACAATCACGCGGCCCTCGACATCTCGCCCTACGCCTCCCCAATTACGGCTTGCAACTCCAATGGGAAGCAATACCACACCACAGGATACCCATTCCCTTTCCAATGGTAGGCCGCCATCTCAGTCGCATGCCGGTGGATCTGCCAGTGGAGCGAGCGACGGAAGTCTGCATTCAAGATCTGATAGCTTTACGATGGTGGATGGGAAGAACAGCAATCCCACGTCAGCATCGTCGTCAGGGTTTTCAGCACACAGGCATGAGAGAGGGACACCAGATCCAGCCTCAGCCATCAGTTCTGTTTATTCAGAAGTGGGAGGAACCTCTATGGAGAGGGAGGGCAGCAATCACATCCTGCCAGACCTGGAGAAGCTGAGCTTGGAAAAGGGCAGGAACTTGGACGTGGAAGACCTTGATGATGATGGATGGAGGGCAGCGAGCGAACAAAACAAGATCATCGAAGTTGGCAGTTTAGGGGAAGGTGCTGGTGGTGCTGTTACGAGGTGTAAACTTGTTGGTGGGAAAACCGAGTTTGCACTGAAGGTATGGTCAAGATGGCATCGTGGAGATGGTGGTACTGATATCTTATATGCGTAGATTATCACCACGGATCCCAATCCAGACGTCAAGAAGCAGATAGTTCGGGAACTAGCGTTCAACAAAGACTGTTCCTCGGAGCATATATGCCAATACTACGGAGCATTCATGGACGACTCGAGTGGCACGATCTCCATAGCCATGGAATACTGCGAAGGTGGTAGCTTGTATGGCGTCTACAGAGAGGTCAAAAAGCTCGGCGGACGAACAGGAGAAAAAGTCCTCGGCAAAGTCGCAGAAGGCGTCTTGAACGGCCTGACCTACCTCCACGGCCGCAAGATAATACATAGAGGTATCACGTCCCATTTCCACTCCTCAAAATATCCGCTCACATCCACCCAGACATCAAACCCTCCAACATCCTCCTCACCCGCTCGGGCCAAGTCCGCCTCTGCGACTTCGGCGTCAGCGGCGAATTCGGCACCAAAGGCGACGCCAACACCTTCATCGGCACCTCCTACTACATGGCGCCCGAGCGCATCACGGGCCAATCCTACACCATCACCTCGGACGTCTGGTCCCTCGGCGTGACCTTGCTCGAGGTGGCCCAACACCGCTTCCCCTTCCCAGCCGACGGGACGGAGATGCAACCGAAGGCGGGACTGATCGATCTGTTGACGTATATCGTGAGGCAATCGATCCCGACGCTCAAGGATGAAGAGGAGAATAAGATCAAGTGGAGCGAGAATTTCAAGTACTTTATCGAATGCTGGTATGTACCCACATCCAACCTCATCTACATCTCACTAACACAACCCCACCCAGTCTCGAAAAAGAACCCGCCCGCCGCGCCACGCCGTGGCGCATGCTCGAACATCCCTGGATGGTGGAGATGCAGAGCAAGAAGGTCAACATGCAACACTTTCTGGCGCAAGTGTGGGACTGGAAGGATTAGAGAGCCGTTTCTCATTTCACCGAGAGTGCTGAGGAATGACATGGTCATATCGTGTTTGGATAAGGTATTCCATCTAACTTTCCATCTATTCTTGGGGCAAGACCAACGATGATGTGTGACTTTGGGTTGTCGAACCGTTATTTCATGAACGAGTGCGATCAATCGATCGATCGATCGACATTGGATCAATGAGGGCAATCTCATTTCCAACAATCAGCCCCTACCTACACAGCCCCCCGGGCATAAGTGTTGGATGCTCCGGAAATCCCACTACCTTGGCGCTGGAGTTCATTCGCATCGGAACATGTGGTTTACGTGGTTGATGGGGCCAATGAATGGTATGGGCGTTTTTAAACTGATGGGGAATTATGCGGACTCCTTTTTGGAGAGAACACTTTTCAGGGGGACTTGGATAAGGTCCTTACTTCTCTGGATCAGGCATAGCAATAGCGATAGCAATAGCAATAGCGATATGGTTCGTAATAAAGATATAAATTACAAGACTTTGAAAAAATTTATGTTAAGACAGTGAAAGCGTCCTAAGCTGTCGGAGAAATCTGAGGAGGAACGCCGGCTGGGTATTTCCCCTTTCGTACATTTACGGTAATGACCATCGAAACCTCTGCTCATCTGGGATATGTGTCCATGCATGCCCCCTTGCAGTGTTGAACATAGAGGCCCGTCTACTTATCCCATAACACCGCCTCCTCCGGCCCTTTATGCTCTGGGTAGTCGTGATCGAGCGGAGGAACCCTGGATTGAAGAGCCACTCCTCGTGCTGGGAACGAGTAGCGGACCCATTGCGTGGCGCCATGATTGTGCCGAAGCCAGAGTTCGACAAGACTGGAGGGCCAGAGAGTGATTCATCCATAAGGACTGACGGGAAAGGCGTCGCCGTACATGCCTCGAGTGGACCAGTCTACCCAACCGGTCCACCCCAAGTCTTGAAGGATGCCATGCCGTCTCTCAAAAGCATCGACGCCCTTGGACCATTGCAGAGTGGATCAGTCCTCAGGTCTCGCGACCCTTCTCGCCAACCCAGCCCAGCGACTAGCCGAGTGGGCTGGCTGTGATAGATCGACCGACTTGGCAGTGTAGAAGCTCCGAGTGTCCGAAACGTCCGATCTTGCCTGCGACATTCGACTGCCGGCGGAGACTGATCGCACGGGTACATTGACGGGCGCAGCTGACTCCGAACTCACGCCTGAGAAGGAACGCCCGAGTGCACTTTGTGGCCTCGAATGCGGCTCACCGAGGCTGCGCTCTATGGCCAGGTTCGTGTCCAAGGTCAATTGATCGGAAAACATTCCCTCTAGATCCATCATGGGAACGGAATTCATCGCTTCCTGAAATAGGGGAGATAGTCGTTCCTCATCACGTTCGGTGGGAGGCATAATGAGACTGTGCAGTTGATGCTGGATTGGTGTCATTGGCGGGCTATGATCGAAAGGTGGTGGAATGCTAGGTGATGGTTCTGACCGGGTGAAGGCCCTGGGAACGTATGATGGCGGCGTGTAAGACGAAGGAGTATAAGCAGGAGGTGACGAATAGTCATGGGCGTTCGTCTCCCGCTCCACTTCACCAGCGACCAGCCACATCTGCTCCTCTGGCATCCATATCATTGCCGAAGCCGGACCTCTGCTCCATGGGTGTGCTTGTGGGACTGAAAGCGTAAGCTGGGGTGTCGAAGTTGGGTTCCGTCGCCGCAGCAAGCTACTTGCTTGGCCAGGATGTTGCTCGTCGCTTCCGATCCTCTGGATCCGTTTCAAGATACAGCGTGAGTCGACATCACATCCTCTCGATCTGGAGATCCTTGGCTTAGGATGCGACCTTTGTCGAGGTAGTGGTGGCAATGGTTTGTTTGCATAGTCATTGGAGACAGTGTGACTGCGAAATCTTGGCTGCCGAAGGAGCTCTCCATGATGTTCTTGTCTTGGTAGCGGTACACATGGCAATGTGAAATGTCTATCATATGCAGGCGATTCCGCAAACAGAGATAGATCAAAGAGTTCTTCATTGACTGCCATGTTGACTTACCAAGTGGAGATGGGAATATACCGCCTTTAAGGAGGCGGATGACTATAACAGCAAAACGGCAGATGTGGTATGGACTAGAAGGATTGAGGGCGCAAGCAAGACCAGAAAGGGAGAAAGGATCCTATGTGTCTGAGTGCTAAGATAGGCCTGATGGGTCGGGGTGTGGGAATTGTTGCAGCGCCGGGCGCCAACGGGAGGCGGTGTTCTGTAAGATTGTTTAGATGGGGTCCATTGAACCGAGGCCGCAAAAGAAACTCCAACAGCGATGTTTTTTCAATCTCATCACGAGGATGATTCTTCTTCTTGCCAATGGAAAGGAAGACGCGCATAGATCAAGATGAAGGAAGGAATCCTGACTGTCATCGCGGGCCATTGATCTGATACAGTATCCGCTGGCTCTGCACATGGGACGTCTTAATCCCAAACCAACAATCAAGATGACATGATGTACATCAACGAGAACCGAGAACAAAGGTACCCGTATTCGGATTAACGAACGATTAAGAACAATGGGTAGACCAGGTGTGCTTACAGTAAGCGATTGGGAGCAATGTGATACGGTTTGTCCTCTGCTCGGTGCGTGAGAGCAGGGTTGCCAGACTTGATTTGAAGTAGAAGGACATGAAAGAGGGACTTGAGATCCATGCGTGACATCAAGAACAGGGACGAGTTCAATTGAGACAGTGCTTCGTGTGGATGGCTAAAAGGCAGAGGCTCACCTCCTGTAGCTTCGTTCATCAGTCTGACTTTCGTAATGCATGATCCGTCGAGCGGATCGCCCATGATCATTGCTGTTAGCCCGTAGGATCTGTTGTCGACTGTGAGGGTAGGCATGCTCACGGAGGCTGTGCATGTGTAGGCTGTGTCGAGATTGTTGTTGGATCTTGGAGGGACCGAGCCCGCTAAGGAAAGGCTTGGCGGTTAGAGAGATCCAGCAAGAGCTACAACTGTAGTACTCCGTAAAGTACCTTGTCGTACACAGGCTCACGCGTTGTGACTACAACAGTGTGATAATGAGTAATTGACCTTGTATCTTCCTTATCATGACAATGAGTGCTGCTTTACTGCTTCCCAATCTTACAACGATGGGTGTTTGGACCTTCTTTCTGCGATACTTCGATCGTGTATCTCTCGAAGACTTCCTTGCTCTCTTGCCTCCACTCTGCATTGCCAGCCCCACAACCATAGCTCTGCGCTCTCACCGGTCTATGCACTCCCAATAAGGGACCCACACGGTGGGAAAGCAGACTTTCGCCCGCGCCTCCACCAAGGCTTGACCCAAGTCAAAGAAGGATGTCATCCTCTTGCATGCTGCATCCCAATCCTTTCCTCTGAGCCACACCAGAATTGGAGAGTCCTATTGTTTCATCGATGCAATGGGATTGTTGGGAGGTTTTCAGTAAGCGCGCGGGCCAGGAGGAGACGGTCATGACTTGCGCCTTGCGTGTTCAAGGGACGCCTGATGACAACATCCCGAATACTGGGGTAAACGCAATCAGCAGTCAGCTTGCCTTCTATCTCGGTTGAATGGCCATAGTGAGGATACTAAAGTGGTTGGGGCACTCTCCATCCATGACTTGTCAGACAAGACGCAGCACATGAACAGTGGCAATGCTTTCAAGTTTTCACACGTTTTCACTTCACATCCGGAAAACCAGGAAAGAAATGTCATTCTCATTGTTCGTAGGAGATGATTGTACTCAAAGAAGGCCTAGCCCGGAAACAGGATGATAACCACCGAAATCTGGCGACCCGCCAAGGGCAATGAACCGGAGTCTTTCCAGCATAATGCGAATGGTCTGGTCTCTTGCACTTCAGGGATATCAGCGTCATGCCGCGACAACGACTGTGAAGGTTGGGTAACAACAATGATGAAGCGGAACCTCATCTCCTCCGCTGCTATGGCCATCTATTCGGGAGTAGAACAGCAGGACGCGGCGGATGTTGGTTGCCAAATGTCCTCGAACACGAATGATGAAAAGGCAAGGCATTGAGAAAAGCGGCTCAAGAGCAGAGCAAGAGATATCGCACACTATCGATCGGTCTTGGATACTCGGACCGACATGAAGAAAAGAAGGAGCCATGTCCGTGCTTCTCGATGATTTCGAACGGAAGCTATCAGTCTAACGACACCTTCTCGTATCGTCGCAGCGCTAGCTCCATGGTGTGAGCGCCACTGCTGTGGATCTGGGTCATGGTGAAGACTGAGGATGTGAGGGATAGATGATGAGATGGAAGCGGGCTGTTGAGTATCTGGTAAGTGTCATTCCTTCGCAGTTCATCGTATCGACTGGGTGCGCACAGTGTTGATCGTTCATCCAATATTCACCTACTCCGTTCTCCGTCGTTACATTGCCAATTTCCGGTATTCTGAAGGAGCCTCAGACGGAAATTGACCTGTGAAAAGCTGGGGAAGATGAGGCGGGGGATGAGCGGATCAGTCATCATAGGAGGGCTTGCACACCGTGCTGTGATAGGCGGTTGAGCTCTAGCAAGCCACGGTCGACTTCCCTGCTAGCATCGTGGCTAACCGGTTGTTCCTGGCGCTAAAGGGATGATGCATGAAGGCCTGCAGTTTCTCTGACACACTGCGCCCGGAAAAAGGAGTTAGGGTTGCGTTTCAGTCTCATGGCAAGGCATGGCGAAGCATCAAACCAAACAACACCTGCGATATTGCGATGCAACAATCCTGTTTGGAGTTTGGAGTCCTTGTCAATGACTCCAGGGATCTGTCTCTTTGAACCTCTTGGAGCGCGCAAAATGCATTCGCACGTGTGATGGATAGTTGCCTTCTCCTTTGACATGGATTCTATTTCGATCGAGAAGTGGTCCAATAGGCTAATTCTCAACGACGGGCTATCCAAGTGGTCCAACTAGCCTGCAAATCAAAAGTGCGCTTGGGAAGAGTGAAGTGGAAGCAATTTCGCACCGTCAACTAACTCCTTTTACCCTTTTACCGTCTTTTCCCGATCAGCGATGCAATCTTACAGCCCGGTATAAGGATCACTCTACGCGCCATACCCCTTCCCTCACTCTCTTTCACCAACATCGTCGCATATTCTCAAAGTACTTGCCAGCTTTCGACTTCGGTCTTACACTCTCTTTAATCAATCAACACGCTCACAACTTACGCTCTTTTAATCAACTACATCTCTTTTCAATATCAGGCTCAGTTTTCAAATCATCAAAATTACAACACTCAAGATGCTTTACTCACTCACCTTCGCTGCCCTCGTGGCGAGCTCTGCCATGGCTGCATCCGTGATCAATGAGATCGGTGACGGTCAGATTCAAGTCCAGACCTCAGCTGCTGCCGCTGCACCATCGCCTGCCGAGCAGACTGTCTTCAGCACCAAGAATGTTGTCATCACCAGCTGCCACCCAACCGTGACAAACTGCCCTAACAACTTCAAGACCACGACTGCCATCGTGGTTCCAGTCGTCCCGACCGCCACTCCCTCTGCTGCTGCCGCTGAGAAGTCCAGCACCGCTCCTGTGGTCCCAGCACCCGTTCAGTCGTCTGCCCCAGCCCAGCAAGCCTCTTCTGCTCCAGCTGCATCGGCGTCCTCAGTCGCCCCAGTGGTACCAGTAGCCCCAGTCAGCTCCCCGGCATCATCTGTACCGGCTCAAGCACCTGTCCCGTCAGCAGCGTCTGTACCAGCTCAAGCGCCCACCAGCGCAGCTCCTGCAGGTCCCGCTTCAGCTGCATCGTCCGCTTGCCCGACCTGCCCAACCTGCTCGGCTGTCACTGTCACCTCAACCGTCACCGTGGCTCCATCTGCCGCAGGTGTATCAGCTCCAAGCGCCCCAGCTGGCTCTGCTGCCGGTGGCTCCCCAGCCGGTGGCTCCCCAGCCGGTGGCTCCCCAGCCGGTGGCTCCCCAGCCTCGGCCCCAGCTGTTGCTGGTTCGTCAGCTGCTGGCTCCCCAGCAGCTGCCTCTTCGCCAGCCGGCTCGCCCGCTCAGCAGGGTACTTCCCCCAGCCCAGCCACTGCCGCCACCGCAGTTCCCATCGCCCCTGGATCTCCTGCCGCTGTCTCAGTACCTGCCGGTTCTCCATCAAACGCCGCTGCTGCTGGTACTGCATCAGGAGCCCCATCTGGCACTGGGTAAGGCTTACTCGATGTATAATATGAGAACAGCAGCTAATTCCTCGCGCAGTGCTTCGACCAAGCCCACCGGCGCCCCAATCACTCCATTCACCGGCGCCGCAAGCACCGTTGGCAGCTCCATGGCCATCGCTGGTCTCGCTGCCTTTGCCGCCATCTTCCTCGCATAAATCAATATATCCTCGCGACGTCTTTCGCTCTGTCCAATCGATCCCATGACGGGAGTCAGTACAGGATGAATCACTCTGCTTGGAAAATTACGCGTGCATTGACGAATGGGTTCGATTCTTTCTACAAAGTACAGCTGGGCGTGAGCCAGGTGCCAGACACCGACGGGCTCTGGATCGCGAGCTTCACCGCGGCTTCTGAGACGTACAGATGTAATTCATAATTCGAGGATGTTGAATCGGAAAGGAGTACATTATCACAACCATGACTTTGCATGTGCATCACTTTCCATCCCATTTTACTCTCCTAACTTTCCCAAATTGCCACCCACCCAAATCACATCGTTCCTGCCATCGCCCAATGTGACAATCCCACAGGCAATGGACATGATCAACGCGTACCCATTCCTCACTACTACGTATCTTTCTTCTCACATTGACGCGTCCAGAATCATTATCCTAGAATATACCTCACGTCACCTCACCTCACTTAGCCACCCCGTCCATGACTAGAAAATTTCCCTCACTCACTCACCCCAACCCCAACGTTGCCCTACCTACTCAACAAAATCCGAACACGCACGCATGCGGTTTCTCCCGCGTCCATCATCATTCGCCTTCCAATCAATGTTTAGTAGCACGCGTCGCGCTAGAGGGGCGAGGGGTCAGGTACCCCGCTGCAGGCTGCAGGCACGATGTTCCATTTCATTTCATTGAGTAAAGTACGTACCTAGCGATAGTCCTACGTAAGTGCTAAGGTGTGTTGCCGAGGACAATCTTCTCCACACTACCGTAGCTGTTTGAGGTGGTAGGTAGGCTAGCATTCTGGAAGTAAGGTAAGGTAATGTTTTAGTGGTAGGTACTGGGTTGATATCGCGTTGAGAGAGGGTGAGGGGATGAGGCTGTTTTGGGTAGGGTGAGGGTAGGGTGAGGGTAGGGTGGAGGGAAAGGGGATGGGAGGGGGTGAGTGGGTGGGGTGGGCTTTTGATTGGTGAATTGGGAGAGCGTAGTTGTTTCTGTAGGATACTGATGTTATGGAAAGGGAATCTCCTCCACGTCCAAAACCGTCGTCACTAAATATCCGACATATCTTACCAGTGATGACCATTAAGATATATCCCTATCAGCTTCGACATTCATCCAGAGCATCATGCTCATCTATACTCTACAGAACCATACGCAAGCTTCGCCTGAGTACTGATTAAGCTGCATCTTCCAAACTTGCTTTTCCCAACCGATCCTCTGGAAGAAGTAGATAAGATTGGGTGTTTACGTTCGAGCCCAGAACCCGTCGGTTCGCCGGACGAGATATTCTGCCGCTTGAAGCACAGCGCCGGTCCTCTGAATGCCTCTACTAGCAAAGTCCATAGGGAATACCCATCTTTCTTGAACAAAACGGTAAATGCAAAGTGTTGCGGACTCCACGTCAACGTCGCTCTTAGGCCGCAAAAGACATGCGGTCACAGTTACCTCTGTAAGACGTCTGAGCGAGAGAGGGGGCTTCAACATTCACGCTTAACCCCTTGTTGATGATCTTCCAGCTGGTTGATACGAGATCAAGGGTGAGTCATCACATATCCACGAACCGGTTCGGCAGCAATGAAGCATCTTATGACAGGATACACAGTATCAAGGTTGGGGGTATAGATTTGATATATGAGTCTCCAATCCAAGAACAGAGGAAAAGCTGGTTGGACATGACAAAACAAAAATCGTTCCAGACCTAACGTCGATGACGGGATAACGACATTGACGGTCATTCGAGACTACTGAGTAGTTTGGTAGCAAACGGAGATTTTACGGCCGTGGCCCTACCAATTTAGCCAATCAAGTCAGGTGGCGACCGTGCAATCTCGAATGACCGTAAATCTCGTTATCCCGTCATCTACGTTATCCCGTCAAGACGTGAAACGTTGCAAACCCAAGGTAAGGAAAAGGACGTCAGGCCTGTTCGACAACTTTGCTGAAAGGACAACGTCGACAACACTTTTCTATACACTTATCACGTAGATAAGACCCAAACAGAGCTCAGCACTGTAAGATTTCTAGAACATATGTTGCACGAAGTGACCCGTCCGCTCTTATTGGCCGAAGAAGTCATTATCGTTAGCAAATAACCCATTCTCACATAGCTCTAGACTCTCCATGATAAGTAAAACAACTCCAGAATAACAGCAAGCCATGAGCCTCACTGCATCAGATACCAGGTATGCCATTAGACAGGTGAGAAGGTGTAGGGAACGCGGTGAATAGCACCCAAAGCCCAGTCTCGAGCGCATTCACTGTACAATCAATCTTAGTCGTACACAGCACTCTGCAACCATGGATTGAACAATTCGCTCGTGCCACAGGGTCGAAGACTCGCCCTAACACGTCCTATGAAGGTTGATTTGAAGGAGATTTTGGATGCCTTGAGCAGTAAGGAAGCCGAGGATGCTCTAATGAGAGTGTTGGCATCAAAGAAGATCGATCGTGGTACCAAGCTCGACATGGCAACAGGCCTGGTGTCTCGTGAGTTTTGCCTCCTTAATAATGCATAAACCTATCTTGTTCTTAGTCCAGATGCTCGGACCTATAGGCAACATCTCTCGGCCAGCGGTTGTTCCATCGATGCGAATACCCGCAAAGGTGTATCCCGTCTCTCACCAGTAGACAGCGAGTCATTTACGACTCCCGACAGTCCTCGATGCGCTGTAATCTTTAAGAGCACACGCAGCTTTCGTATTCCATGTCGGAGTACCCAGAGGCCTTCTCCGTCGGATCACTTCTCGCCCGCTCTCAAGGATGATGCGATATTTCATATATCTCATTCCATGCATTTTCTCCAGTCTCGCGGCAACACTGCCCGCGATCAACGTCGCAACCAACACACGGCCTGGTACAAATCTCAGCAGCACCTCTCTTGGCGGGTCTCATCACCGCTTGTTACCAGTCCCCAACAGCGAGGTCTCTTTATACATCCAATACTTCGACGATGCCAGGATCCCTCGACCACTACTTGAGTGCGTCTTTAATCCCGCTAGGATACAGGCAGTGGACATGGTCGCAGCCTATGGTAAAGATACGATAATGCCTACACGTTATAAGTGGGGCTTTCTTGGCTGCTGGTTCTATGTGGACAATTATTCTCAAGGGCTGACGAAAAGGATGACGTATGGTATCTTAAAGGAGACCGTTGAGGTTTTGTGGATAGAGATGGTCGCCCGTCAAGACATACCTTTCGTCTCGTACATCGATATCCTTGAGGGAAATGGTCGAGCTGAAGTGCGGATTGGGACTGCAGTGGTAGACAAGAGGAAGCCCGGTAACTGGTATGTTACATCAGACACTCTAGCGTCGAATGTTGCGACTAGTTAGGATCCTACTTTATCATCATTGTCGAGGAAATGATGACCCCGCTTTCGAATATTACGCTGGGTTCAGCAGACGCGTAGCTAGACGTCACTTGTTCCAGATCGGACGAATAATTCATGAGTAGTCTGCTTTTACAGTTTTTGTAAGTACTTCTCGAACATGGATGCTTCCGGTCTAAGGTCCTCGGCCATAGGAACCTTACCAGCTAGACAAAAACCGATCGTGTTCGTAAGGAACGACAGAAATCAATAAAGTCTGTGTGATGTGTTGTTGTGTTGTTGTTTCACCTTCCACATGTTTTCCAATCAACAATATGAAAACCGCTTAGTCTTCTGCTCTCACATTTCCTGTACCTAGAATAATATCACGGGCTCTCTGAGAATCGCATTGGATATGGCAGTGACAGAAATTATGGGCCCACCTTTACTATTACAGTCAGAGACCGCAATTATTCATGTAGGCTTTGCCTGCCGCTGAGGTGACTATGAGATGGCCTGGAGGCTAGGCATCCGGCAGGCCTTAAGGCTGGTCCTTCGACAAGGTGCAGGATGTACCATTAGCCCCGATTTCGGCCGCTTCAAGTATGAGTCATAAGGCCCGTACTAATTCTGATTTCTAGAATTGCTGTTGGTCTGAAGGACCCCTTTCTGCTTTCGACCTTTACCCACTTCAGACGGATAATGTATAGCTTGTTTGTACCTGTAAACTCGCCATGTCTCTCCCCCTTCGGTGACGGTGTATTGAGGTAGATGGTAGTCTGTAGGTGCGTCGCATATTTCAGCCATATTGAAGCGAGTGAGGCAGGCTCTTGTCGCTCGTAGTGCACTCGTAACTTTCCAAAAGAACTGCGTCCTTTCGTCTTCAGTTCTGTGCTTCCCGAACAAGCTGGTGGACCTTTCCAAGTCATAGCCCTCCGCCAGCCACATCCAGAACTCCCACACCTAATCAAGTGATAGTTTCCAGTTTCTGCAGAGCTCCAACAGGTGACCTTCTTTATCCAAGACGGTCACCGCAAGTAAAGTGATTGCCTGCCTCTCTGATGATGTAGCTTCATCCCATACCTATCTTGGCAAGGCATCCGTTTCCTGGGTAGCGTGGATGCCATAGTCGTCAAGATATGGGATACTATGTGATGTTGACCCAACTGAGTTCCGCTGCTTTCGAAGCATGCAAGTTGCGCCCAATATCGATGGGACCGAAATTACTCCATTATGCATAGACTCCGAAGAAGGAAGCGCCGGCTAGGATTTCATGCTGATTGTAGAGACTTGGCAGCGTGGAGAGCTACCCTAGCAACGATCTTTTATCAAAAGTCTCCATGGCTGGATGAATGGGTATGTGTGAGAGTAGATCGCTGAGTGCTGTTCAAATATATGGCGAATTGTGAAACGTATGGAGAAGGTTTGAATATGTCGTGTTTGCAAGTCTAGAGTTGACGACTGATAACCTGACGTATGAGTGAGTCCGAGCAAAGAAAATTGCAAGGAGTCCCCGCATTAGCCAAAGTCCCGACTTTCGCAGCTAAAGGCTCTGTCTATTGCTTCCTTGGCAATGATTCGCAAGCAAGCGGCCTATCCATTACCGTAGTCCTCGCGCATGATTAAGTTGATGGATGCGTAAAAAGCATTGAGAACCTTGCTCGAGATCGATGCCAAAGACTTTCAATGATGGCTAGAAGACTCGGAATTTCACTCTTGAAAGGTCCCATGTATCATCGCTGTGGCTGTCGTTATAGCGTCCAGATCAAGCATCTACCACCTCAACATCATTGGAAGCTTACTGGCAATCGGTTGTATTCCCCGGTGGGGACTGAGAATCAATAATGATAGCAGCTGAAGGTCAAATTTTACGCTGAGGCGTAGATTAAGGAGCGCAGCTGGGACTGATTATCCCATATCCTGACAGGGCAATAAGTATAAGCTCTAGACATTAGGGTAGTAGTATAATATTAGTAAATATTTCTTAGAGCCTTCAATCCCCTAGGGTGAAGGTTGTAACACGTATCGATATGAGACAGCATATCAGCCTCTGTATGTCAAACACCGTCCACTTTGTCACAGTTGACACCTCCAGCTCCATCTCTGTCTTTGTTAGCCCTCCAGACACCTTCCTCATCCCCCTTGAACTCTTCCAATTTCCACACTTCAACTTTCGCCTTACACTCTTCCAAAGCCTCTTCTCCTCCCCGCCAAGCTGCCTGCCGATGTGGGGCCGAGACAGCAATTAGAATGCTTTCGTCGCCAATCGGTACGACGCCAAGTCGGTGGGTCATGCAGATAGCCGTCAGAGCATGCTTCTCTTTGACGGTGCGAGCGATAGAGAGCATGGTCTGAAGTGCACGAGCAGGGTAAGACGTGTACTCTAGCTGCTTGACGGGTTTGCCGTCAAAGTTATCACGCGTTGTTCCTATAGCCTTCTTAAACGGCCTCGCAGAATGGGCTGAATTACATGCTCACCTGCGAAGAGCACAATGGCACCGGCTTTAGGACTTCTGACTGCATTGATAGCCGCCTCAGCCGTAAGCGCTTCATGGGTCAATGCCACAGAGATGCCGTCTTCCTTGAGTTGCTGCATCGCATTTGGGACGTCCATCCTCGTCTTGATGTACTCGACAGCCTAGTGGAAGTCTGTCTCCTTTTGACGTTATCAGGGGCCGAATGCGGTCCTTGTCATCTACTCCGACCAGCTTCTGAGTAGAATACCCAGGACGCATTTGTGCTGGCAGCGTTGGATACATATCTCAACAACTAGCATTCCTACGTTGTTATGGGGTTGAATTAAAGGTCAATGACGTTGAGTCTAGTAAGGGACTATTCTAGCGTCGCTGCCTACTGTGGTAAAGTAATACAGTACTGCATACCCAGGCATCAACATATAAGGCCCAATATACAATTGAACACGATGGGGCCCCCAATGCAAACCCCTTCGATTGTTCTTTTGACCGCCTGCTACTCCAGTGAAGGCCCGCTCAAAGCCTACCGAGGCAAGCCTCGCAGCACCACCCAAAGACATGTCCTCATCCCGACCTGCCGCCCAGCTCGCACAACAAAACTGCAAATCTGATCTCCCTATCGTCGGTAACTGGGACAGCGCCCATACAACCATCGGTGGCGGCGTCGCCATCTTCCACCTCGCATCATCGCGCGTAGTCCTATGCTACCACAGCCTTCACAACTTCTGGTTCCTACCCAAAGGCCGCCGAGACTGCAACGAGGATTCGGGCGGCGGTGCCGAGCGTGAAGGCTTCGAAGAAGTTCGTTCGATTCGAAACCCCCCCGCAAAGCACGATGCACGCTGACGTGACTTTGGAAATCTAGTCCGGCTACCGCAACCGACTCCTCCCTTTACCCATCCACACCCGACAACCTAAAGCCCATAACCCCTCCAACGCCAGCGCCGTAAATACATCGTTCGTGACCGAACCGGTCTGGACCCAGCTTGCCCCCGTGGGCCGCTCGGCGCAATATATCCTCTTCTGGTACATAGCCGAAACCCTCCCTCCGGACCTGGAAGCATCGTTGTCGGCGCAAGAAAGCGAAAAGGGCATGGCGTATCAGTATCCACCAAGATTCGAACCCGGTTTGACACTGAAGCAGAGGATAGAGATGGAAGGGGATGGGTATGAGCCGGTCCGACACGCCAATACGGGTGTGAACGAGGAAGAAGCGTTGTACGAAAGTTACCTCATGCCCGTTGACGAGGCCATCGAAAAGCTGGGGAGGAGTATCTCTGCCGATGTGGTGAGGAAGGGCTGGGAGGCTATATGTCTCAGAAGGCAGATGGAAGAGAAGACTTGAGTTGAGCGACTTTGGACCCAGTGGGCACACTAAAGTACAACCCATTCGTAACTGGTGCGAAGGGGCTAAATCGATATCGAAAGAGAGGATCGCGGAAAAGATGCAATTCTCCATCCAGAGCTAGCTTTCCCCCCCCCCTCCCCAGGGTTAATGGAATGGGATAGGCACCCTATCGTCCAAAGTACCTCCACAACAATCGAGAAACCTCCCCAATTGACAAACCGACAACACCCCGCTGTACCCAGAATTCCCATAAGCAGCCGCATGTACCTCAAAACAAGAAAAAACCTCCTACTAAGAATCCTTGAATTGTAGATCCCAAAACGCGAAAACTCTTCGTTGAACCCCCCCCGCCCCCACTACCAAAATTGGAAACCGACCAGCTATACTCCTTCCCTCCCCTTACAACGAGATCTAAAAAAAAACCAATCATCATCAATTTTCCGTTCCGTTCCCTCCATTGCCCTATCGTTAGAGAAATAGGAGATAAGCCACGTCCTTAGCCGCTCCGATCCCCCACGCGCTTTCCGTTGATGTGGTGGAACGCTGGGTGTTGGAGAATGACGAGCAATGGGAAAGATATGATATGCCAATCACGAAAAAGCCACTGTGGAACGAGAAGCTCACTCGACTGGTTTTCTAAGGCCCAATCTACAGCACTCAAGACGGAGGTATAAGTGGTTGAACGAGAGGCTCACTCGACTGTTTCCTACCCATCATTCTACAGCATTCAAGATAGAGGTATATATCCAATAGTTGTGCATTCTCGAATATAGTCATATATGACAGCTGTTACATATCCCAATGCCTGGTGAAAAAAAGCAGACGGGAAAAGATACTTTATAGATAGATGGGCCGTCCCGCTCGACGCCAGAAATCAAATCTTCACTTTAACCTCGTGGTCCCGACAAGTCCCACTCTTCGGTGCTGAAGATCGATCTGCGGAGACAGGGTTCACCATGCCTTGACAAACAGTTTAGGTACGAGATGAGAAATTTGACATGAGTGAGATGGTCGGCCACAGATCGTGTGGTCAGTATATGGTTCGCTAGTATGCGTGATGCTCGTGGGATACTCCCTCCATGACACCAAAGACGCCGTCGTCATCTTCATCGCTTCGTCCATGAGACATGGAATGCTCGTCGTGGTCGTAATCGTCATGACGCTGCTCGTCGCTCATCTTCATATCTCGCTCATCAGAAAGCCTCGGGTACGATGGAGCCGGGAGGCCGAGTTCCGCAAATGGTCCTATGTGACCCGATAGCCTATGGAAATTCTCTTCTGCGTACCTAGCTGGCAATGGAGGTACGGGTGGAACGTCAGCGGGCAGCAGGACAGGACCGTTGCTGGGAGTTCCAAAGGTGCACAAGGTCTCCACGGCAGCTACCAAACTAGCCTCTTCTTCATCCACAGCATCGGGTGCCATACTCGAGGTGGGGGGTCTTTGCTGCTGTTGGTAGTTCGCGAAAGCGCTACCATTGGGCAATGAAGAAAAGGGAGCAGATTGATAAGACCTAGAATAAGACGAGCTGTTTCCGCTATATCTCTTACGTCTGCTGGCGTCTGTTCCAACTCCAAGACTGTAGTGCTCACTTATAGGAGGTGGAGTAGTCTCAGCCGAGCTATAATCTTCATCGTCAAGAATGTCCGACGCGCCAGAAGCCGCGGGGGATGCGGAAGATTGGTCGCTACTGGTGGTCTTTGCTGTCTCTGGCTCTGTTGGTTCGTCCAAATTCATGCCAACAAGCACAGAAGCAGCTTCCAGTAGTTGCACTTGTTGATGTTTGGATATGAGAAGTTTCGATGTGTATGACCACTCGGGGGTATGCTCCCACCTGTGATCACTATCGGTCAACCAAAAGGTCCTCGCATATGCAACGGAAGGGCAAAATGAGACACTACTGGAAGTGGCGCAAGAGCCAAACGCGGAGAACGGAAAGGGCCAACAGCTGGAAGACAATAGGCCCAGTGTATACTGACAAGTGCTTCGTCAAACAGCTGCTATGCTTGTATCCCTTCCCACACTTCTCACACCTTAATTCCCCGCTTGACCTCTTGCCCTCGCCTTTTGTGAGGTATGAGCCTTCACTGGCGCGCCTAGCTTTAGCTTTTGACACGCTGCCAGTATTTTCGGGGGAAAGAAAATCATCGGCAACCGCAGACTCATTGTCCATAACCACATTCGCATCGCTTGCGAGAGCCTCGCCAAGTGCGTCTCTCTCATAGGTGGACTCGGTATGCTTGCTGGACTCGACCCCTCGGCTGCTCCCTGTGTTCTTCATATTCAAGCTTCGCCGCTTGGAAGTTCCCGCACCACCATCTTGAAGAGCAGCTGCAACAGCAGCGGCACTGTTGACCGCGCTTGCATTCATGCTCTTCCGTCTAGTAATTCGATGGGAGGTATTGGGTGCCCCGAGAGAGACAGAATACGAGTGGTGCCTAGAAGTAGACTGGCGTTGCGGCGTACTTGACGAAGGAGTTGAGCTCATTGAGAGTCGGTGCGAATGCAGTGGCCGCATGACCTGCGGTTCCTAGGTAGGGTTCTTAGTCAGACACTGGGAATTCGTTTGGTACAGGCTGTACCTTGTAACTGGTCATTGTGGACAGTGTCGGCTCTCTCGATCTTTAGGCTTCGATAAGCCAGATCCAGAGAGCCAATGGTGCCAGTTGTCGTTGTATCCAACAGACGGCTAGTGAGCGTGACCCGAGTATTATAATGCCAAGAGGCACTGCCACAAATCCGTTGGCTTCGATAATTGAGGACACGACGTGGATACTGCGTTCTGTGGGGGTGGTAAACGTTGAAAGGCTGGCAAAATTTTGGTTGATGGTTGATCAGGTGAAAGTAGTAGCTATCAAAAACGTGGTGTTCGTAGCCTCGAAGATACGTGCGGGCGAGGCACCAGTAATTTTGTTACGAGGATAAAAGCCGTCAATGAGCTGATGACCACCTCCAAAGATACAACGCAAGACAAATCCAAACAAACAGCAGAAGACGGGACAAGAGATAGAATAATATGTTTAGAGAAGTTGACGGGAGTCTGGAGGAAAGCTTGGATGGCTTGCGGGGTGTAGATCTCCAAAGAACGCTAATTAGCAACGCCATCAGGTGGTGTTCGAGACTACTCGCTAATCACGCGCAGCAGCCAAGATTGCGCAACTCTACCACTCTACCACCAATTGCAAGGCAATAGTTGAGTAACAAGGGCTGATGACTTTACATGAACTGCTCATCAGGTCACAAGTGAAGTCATCAGGCAAGAAGGTTATCATCATATTGTTCCTCGACTGTCTTTCCCACCAAGGATGCAGGTTTCCGCCGTACCTGAAAATAAAGCAACTTGGACCGTCTGGCTAGCTTCATGAGGAATAGTACCACTTCTGAGCCACCATTCGGAGTACCAGCAAAAGGATCGTCGTTCGCCCCCGTTCTTATGCGGGCAATTCGGCTGCCAGGCATAGAAAGCCCAATCAAATAATCCACTTCTTCATCGTGCGCAATAATCCCCCTTCCCCATTGATGGCATTGTCAAACCACCAGCCTCTCAATCTTTTTGTCGAACAGAATCTGGGCCACTTCGATCCTATTCCATCTCCTTGGATAACCTGTGTAGGTTTGGAGGTTAAGGGTTGGGCTTCGCGCCCTGCCGCCCTCAATGTCCGCCATCTCAAGCCACGCTTCTTTAGTGGTTGTCCAATCAATCGGCGCTCCTCATACGGGTCTACGTACCAGCCAATCAGGTGTCGGGATTCCCAATCAGTGCAATCAAATCCTCGAAATGGCCAAATATGTCCGAGGGTCCGATACTTTCAAGTGAATCCTTCCAGTGACCTTTGCGATTGAGATCGTTTGGTGGTAAGTCGCACCTTCGGAAGCTAACCTTTTGAGGTTTAACGCTCACATCGATCAAACCTGTAAAGGCTAGTTTGCCTAGCAATTAAACCTCAAAAGGTTAGCTTCTAAGGGTGCGACTTATCACCGAATGATGGGATAGGAGCTCATCAGGACTCGTTCTCCACAAGGTTTTCTTGGATGCAGGTGAGCCATGTCGACCTTCAACGAACACCGGCGAAGTACTTTGTGAGAACGTCGCAACGGTGGAAGGTCACAGGTAGCGTCACCCTTCAGGACCAGCCGCTTCTTTTGATCGCACCAGAGTAGTTGCCTGCCCTCTTACTGAGTCTTTTCCTCGAGCTCAGCTGGCTTTCAACTCTTCACTTGGTATTTCCAACGACTGGTCGATTACCGTGTTAAAGTCGTCCCTGACTGGGGGCCCTGAACTGGGATCCCCCACACTACCATTGTCGAAGACCTTTTCATCCAACGTGATCACAGTGGTAGGCCACTCAATCCAGTAGCGATTTTCGTCACTTAGCTCGCGTTGAATGTGGTCAATAATGTGCATCGCCCATCCTCTCATCCACCAGTACTCATCGAGGTGATGTAGCATGACACAGTAGTGTGCCAATATGATGAGTGCCTCCGGCCTTCTCATGTTCAGTAGTAATATGTAATCCTGTGGGACCATGACAGGCCACAGGAACGACATGGACACCTCGCACTCATATTGGGGTCTGTTCTTCATTCTGATGAAGCACATCCTGAGCATGGCTAATGCTGTCTTGTATGCGGTGATGGCCTCTTGTCCGTCGGAAACATTCTCACAAAGAGCTTCTAAACGTGATAGCTGCTCCTTGAGTATTGGTGTTAGATCGGTCCGAGGAAGCTCCTGTTGGTGGTCGTGTAGTAGACCGCAGAGACGCCCTTGCTTGATCCATGGGAAGACATTCATGAGAATTGAATTGACGCCACGTATGAGAGGGAGCCATTCATCCGAGTCTTCTCCACTATAACTGAACAAGCCCAGGCTGTCAGAAGCCTTGGGAGCCGCGAAGCCGTAGACTACAATGAGGGAGGAAAGCCCGAAGAAGGCATCGCAGTTGGATTGATCCATTTTAGACATGATAGCCCGAAAAGTACCGAGCGCAGCATCTTGCTGTCTGACAGCGAAGTGTGAATAATGATCCTTTCTGTCCGGTCTCAGCCAAGCCATGTGCAATGCTGAGATTGCGAGGATGCCTCGCATTAAAAAATCGTGTTGGAAAGCTACCTGAGGCGCATTGACACGCCATAGCTCGTGGGAAGCGTTTCGATCGGAGAGGGTGAAGCAAGTAACAGTGGTGAAATGGTGCAGTAGTTCAAGATCTTCCATTTGCAGCTTCGGTAAACCGGATCCCGAGCCCTCAAAGTATGCATTTGTGAGGGCAGGAGAGTGATCGGTAGAACTATCTGCACCCGACTTAGTTGATTTAGAGACCGAGCCATGTCCACGATGCCGCTCCGCTTGTGGAGACGATGACGAAAATGATGCACTTTTGGACTTTTGTAAGGATGCCATGGAGAAATCACACTCGATTGAATGTTTCTCACAGTTGGAACATCGGGGCCTCTTTTCGTCACATTTGATTCTCCTCTTTTTGCAATTCGCGCAGCCATTGCGACTCTTAGGATGGCTCTTTCGAGAAACCATATTATGAGTATCTGATTTTGTGTTCCCTACGACAGTGAGGGGTCAAAATTGTATTGAAAAGTAGCAACACAAGCTTTAGAGACGAAATAAGTGTGTCTCCGACTTTGCAATGCCTCAATCCTCGTATATCCAAGTCCGCTACTAAAATTAGGTACCAACGAGGCTGGGGATCTCAATCCGTAGCCCTGCTACTCCAAGGCATGGGACCAGAACCGTCAATTTCGATGCTGTAATAACCAAGAAGGAGTGTCAATCTAGAGAAAGATCACGAGACACCGTTGTGGGGCTGATTTCGGGAACCGTTTGAGGATCCTCGTGCTTGAACTGAAGTCAAAAGCATAAAAGCAAGTAAAGATGACGGAATTTCAAGTCCTAAGTAAATAAGCGCTTTTGACGACAGGCCGAGCGTCTTACCAAAATATCACTCCACAACAGCTTCAATAAGTCCAGATGTGGGACCAACATGGAGTACCAGAAAGTAGGAAGGGGAGGAGCTGGAAATTACTACAGCCAGCAGGACACCGAGGATGCCAAGAAACCTTCGTCTGAAGTCAGCGGCTCGGAAATTACACCTTTGCTTCCAGTCTACGGAGTACTAATCACAGCTTTAGGATCTCGAAAGGCAGGGAAAAGATATCAACCCAACGGCAGAAGACCCAGAAAAGTCTCGATCACAATATGCGCATTCTGGTCGTGGTGGCGCTGGAAATTACACCGATGCAAACAAGCTTGCAAAAGCAACTGCTGCCACGACCAACGTGACGCCCACGCTACAGGAGACCAAGCCTCCGACATTAGGACACTATGGCAGGGGAGGAGCGGGGAACTATCGGAGCGAAAGTGTAGATGCAGGGAGAGAGGAGGATGCGAAAAGGAGGGCAGAAGTCCAACAGGAGGTGCAGCAACAGGTTGTAAAGGAGGTCGAATCATCTTTAAAGGAACCTGAAAAGGCATATCTGGGGCCCGAGAAGCTCGAGTAGAGTAGATTCAGGAGCATTGGATCGCCTCCATTTGGACTTGCATCATGGCAGCAGTTCACCGTCATATATTGGTGATTGTCCTAAACGCCACGCTTGGCATATGGTATCGTGTCGCACATAGCAGGTGGCCCCTCAGTCGATATCCATCTGGGTTTCCACGCCCCCACCAACTAACATTTTCTGCTTAATCCTCGCCTTGCTCTTCACCTTCTCTGTCTGCGCTGGTATCTCTACAGTCGATGTGGCTTCGACCGCCATTGGTTCTTCGGCTTCCATAGCCAACCTCTCCGACGCTCTGATTCTGGGTAACAGATGCTCGTTCTCGGCCACTAGTTTCCTATCCGCGGCCTTTGTCCTCTCCTTGTTACCAGCCATGCGTTGCTTGTAGAACCGCCTCTCCCTCTTCGCTCTGATTTCCGATATGCGTTGCATGACCTTGAGAGTCGTGCTCACGTGCTCTCTGTTATAGCGGATAGGGATATTGCGGCGTGCAGCGAAAGTAAGGCTTTGGTCTGGAAGTGTTGTTATTGATCAGTATCGCACAGCTCAACAAAGGACCAGCCTGAAGACACCCACCTACGACCATCTCTTTGCCAGCTGCTTTTCGGAAAGATTTCGTCCACTTCAATTTCCTCTATAAGTGGTTTTGGAATCAGTATTGCTCGGTATGGTAAGAGAAGGCGAGGCATTGCACAAGATCTGGGATGTGATGAAGGTATGGTTTAGGCGATCGGCGCAACTAAACGTACGGGATTTCGCTTCATTTTGAAGTTCTTGTGACACTTCGAGCGGCAGAATGTGAACTGTTCAAGGCTTAAAGTCAGTCGAGAACATGTAGAAAAAATATGAGATCAGTCGGTTGATGAAATTGTACCTTCTTCGCATCGTTGCGCACAAAAGTGATCCCCTTTGATGGGTATGTTGGCCGGCTACAGAAATAGCTATGGAGGGAATCAGAAAGAGCTCACAGGACGGCGACATGGCCAGATACGGACCATGTCTCGATCCGCATGTTAGCAGGATACAAAAGTCTTTCTGCTCAAGACTGAAAATCTCGTTCAACGTCCGCACCATCAAGGAGGGATCTGAGCACTGGAAGAATTGTGAGAATCGGCGAGCACTTAAAAATGTACGTAGTAAAGACCCCAGTGCGCAAAATCTTTAGGCCAAGCGCTAGTGCTCAGGAACACTAGCGTTGTTCTGCGGGCAAAATCAACCTCTCCGCTCCATCAAGACCCCGGTCTTCCTATAGTATTCCATGCCAGATGCACCGCTCCAACCGAAGCCATAGACTCTGATCTTTCACTTACTGGCTTACACCAAGAAGCCGCGATCGACTATGGCTACCGCACTAGGGATTGGAATTGGAGTCGCTGCTGCTGCGTTCTTCGTATGACATCCTGGACTCAGTCTTTTCCTTATCACCTGGACTTACCCAAACCTGTAGGGACGAGCTGGCCTAGTGGCGTTCCGAAAATACAAAGGTGGAGCGGGGAGTGTTGGCGCACTCGGCAGAGCATTCTACAAAGGCGGTTTCGAGTCGAGGATGAACCAGAGAGAGGCGTCACTGATATTACAGCTTAAGTATGGGATCTCGGATTTCCTTTATTGGGATCTTTTAACTGATGTATTACAGTGAGATGATGCTCACCAAAGAGAAAATACGGAAGAATCATAGACAGCTGATGCTCCTTAATCATCCAGATCGAGGAGGTAGTCCATATCTGGCTACGAAGGTCAACGAGGCAAAAGAATTTTTGGAGAAGAATACAAGAGCTTGAGGATGTACAGGATGGGTTAGTCGGGATGCATAGCGTGGAGTTTTGGGATCCATGTATATGGCGTTGGGGCTGGATGACTGGGCAATGGATCGTTGTGGGACCATTCCGGTGTAAAGGGGGTTCTAAAGACGTCGCGAGATCCTGCATTGACTTGATAATTCCTCTCAGCCATACCCCCATGCAGCTATGGTCCTTGAGATGGCATCATTGTCGAATGCGGAGCATTTACGTCTTTCCACGACAACCACCAAATATGTCTTGATAAAGCGCCAGGATAGGCAAGCTAGGCTAGACGACTATGTCTGACGGCGAGACAAGCCAGAGTGTTTGCATTCTTCAGTCAACTTAAACGATCCATCGTTGAGGACATAAAATCCCCATTGCCGAAAAATCTTCTGCTTTCATTTGCAGCACCTGCGGGGGTTCTGTAAGTGTCTTGCCACCGCCTGCTCACTATTAGGTTAATTTGATGCTCTAATATGGTCCGACCTTCTAGGGTTCTGTTTTCCTGGCCTGATTATATCGCGACTCCCGAGTCCCAATCAATTGAATAAAATTACCGTCCAGCCATTTGCACATAGCCAGAAACGTCTGATCAGTAGCGTACCTAAACTTACAGATTCTGCGTCTTCTCAACAAATCCACCGATCAATCGTGTGAACTCCCGTCTCCACTCCATGGGTAAAGCATGACCTCTTCCCTGCACGATAATCTTGGTAATTCCTCTCTCTTCACCACCAAGCTCGTCACACAAGACCTCCCCATGCGGCAGGGTGATCATCCGGTCCACAGTCCCATGCACCACCTGGAGGATATAAGCTAGAATAACCTAGATAAGACTTGATCTAGTCTAGCAGAGTGCGACAACATCAAAAGAATATAAGGAATTACCATGATCCTATTCCTTCCGACCTTGTCACCCAATGCCTTCAATTGTTCCGCGCTCTTATGATGGTACACTGCGGCGATCATTTGACACAGAAAGCCTATCCTCGTAAAGCCACTGACATCTTGCCTCTTCTTCACCTCTTGCGCGGCAAAACGGTCACCATTTGTGGGGAAGTTGCCCTCTGCATCTGCTTCATTGAGCCAACTCTCGCTAAACATCCGGACTTTGATGTTGGCGAGTTGAACATCTAAGGATCTGGGGATGCTAGAGGGTGCCGCATTAGTGGTACAAAATCATTGATACGATAGGAGGATGGTACAAGAGATTGATCCTAGATCGTAGATTCTCGAAAAAGCCGACGGTGTTGAATATTCTTGGCCCAGTCGAAACCAACGACAATGATGCTATCCTATCTGGAATCCTCAGAGCCTGCCCTAAGGCTTAGCATATGGTCCATGTAAAATTATGGCCGGAGTATGAATACAAGTTCTTGAGCAATCATCCCGCCCATACTGACACCTATCACATGAAGTTGCCGCGTGTCCGTCCAACCGATATGATCAAGGAGCTCAATAGTGTCCTTTGCCATCTCCGACGTTGAATATCGCGCCAGTGGTTTATCAGACGCCCCTATGCCTCGATTGTCGAAGATCAAAGAAGAATACTTATTGCTTTGATCACGATTCGTATTCTGGCCATGGCCGAAGTCTTTCGTCTGCCGCTGCCATGCCGATTTCATGGTTGCCAAACCCATGATCCACTGCAGCGAGGTGGAAAATGATCAGTTTCGATGCCGATTATCCGCCAGTGGAGAACATTACGAGCGAAGTCACTGCAAAATCAAGGACTAAAAGTAGGGTAAAAGGAAGGATCTGAATAATGATGATTCGCTTTTCCTACATTAAAGGACCAGGAAACAGAATATCACCATACCACGAGCTTCGTATGTCCATTTCCATGGATTTCATAGTCTATCTGTATTGGACCGCCCCGTCCAACTGCAACTGTAGCTTTGCCGTTCCTGGCTGGCTTGAGATCCCACACAACTCCGTCGAACTCTGGATGTTCGGCAAGCTCGGCAGCAGTGAGAGGGGGCCTCCAGGACCGTTAATCTATCGCTGATGGCTCGCCAATCATGAATGTGTCACTTACATCTCAGACTGCTCAGTGGAGTTGAGAGTTCGCTGAATGAATGTTGACGTCGGCCTTAGATAAGACCCCGATCCGCGTCGATCACTTTAGCGCTGACATATGCAAAGTGCGCTCGATGGCAGCCTAGGTACATAACAAATAATGAAGCTCTACACCTACTATATACACAATTACTGCTGTACGGATACGAAGACTACCCAGTAACGCTTTTCCTCACTTCTCGCTCCTCCAATCGCTTGTCCGAAATTCCAGTATTTCACGAGAGGGATGTTTCCAGTCCTGACCGCATCATCCAAATACTTAATTCCTAGCTCTCCTCCTTGCTGTGTAGTCTGTTACGAAGCGCTTTAGATTCAACAATTACTATGGATGTGTCCCAGCAAGACCATCAGCGTAATGGCTCATATGACCTTTCTCCACTCACAAACCCTCCTCCCAATCTCTTCGGCGGTAATGGCACGGAGCCTTCGCCAACGGTAGCAAACTTCGACTTCAACGAGGCCCAGCTAGATGGACAGGACCAAGACGGAGGTCATGATGAGAACGATCCGAAGAGAAGAAGAATAGCCCGAGTTCGTATTGGCATGATCAATCGCTTGAGATTCGGCATTAACGATGTTGGTAGGCCTGTGACATGTGCCGGAAGAAGAAGATCAAATGCGATGGGAAAATGCCAGCATGTTCACATTGCATCAACTACAAGACGGAATGTATTTTTACACAACTTGAGAAGAAGCGCAATCCTCCGAAAGGGTAATGCTTTTATGACATGATGTAACATCTACTACGCTGACATACGAGAAGCGCAAAATACATCGAAGGATTAGAGAATCGCCTTGGTCGAATGGAGTCTCTCCTGAAGTTGTCTGGATTATTGGGTAAGGAGGACGATGACAGAACAGATCTGGGGACATTGGAGCGAAGATTAGCAGACAAAACCAATGCACAAAGCAATGGTGGCACGCCAACAAAAGACTCGGCTAGTCCTTCAAACTCGGGGAGCCAGCCTCGAACACTCCAGTCATCACACAGTACGCCGCAGCTTGAGAAACTGCCGAGCCCAACACACTCGCTCGAAGATCAGCCATTTAGAAATCAGCCACCCAAGGAGAAGGAAGAGGCCGTTGAAGAGCTATCGGACATGATGTGCTCGCTTGTAACAAACAATTGTGGTGAAACAAGATATATCGGTATGATATGCAACCGATTCGTATCTGAAATAGTGATTAACTATTCCTAGGGTCATCATCGGGCTTCTCTATCTTTTCACCTAAAGGCATACAGTGGGTAAATGAAAAGACCGGCGACACCTCATTCCAGGATATGATAGCGTCAGCAGATGTGCACGATGTCAAATGGGCATATTGGAAGCCTGAAGTCTTTGAAGACATGTTCGCCAGAAGGACATTCCAACAATTACCACCACGAGATGAAGCGCTTTCCCTGCTCAAAGATTACTTTGAGAATTTCAATTGCATGTTTCCTCTTTTTCACGAACCTACTTTTATGCATCTAGTCAACAGAAACTATTCACGGAACCCCTACGAGGGGTCAGGATGGTGGGCTAGTCTCAATGTTGCGCTAGCCATCGCACACCGTCTACGAGTGATGAGCAATCTCGTTCCTCAGGAAGAGGACAAGAAGGCATGGGGTTTCCTCAAGAACGCTATGGGTGTACTTACAGAACTTACGATGCGAAACACAGACCTTCTCAGTGTACAAGCTCTACTTGGCATGGCTCTGTTTCTGTTGGGTACTCCTAATCCTCAACCATCGTTCTTCCTTGTAGCAGCAGCTATTCGGCTTGCCAACAGCATAGGTCTGCACAAGAGAGGCTCGGGCTTCAACTTGAACCCGGTGGAAAACGAGCAGCGCAAGAGAGTATTTTGGATTGCCTATCTACTCGATAAAGACATCTGCTTACGTTCAGGTCGACCGCCTGCGCAAGATGACGATGACATGAACGTAGAACTGCCGACCGAAGATCCAGCCGACAACATCGGCAACATTCCATTGGCTGACGGCAAGGGAAAAGCCAACCTTTTCAGATTTATGTGCGAGTTCGCCATCATCGAAAGCAAGGTATACAAGCAATTGTATTCGACGAAAGCATCGAGGCAGTCCGACGGTGCTCTGCTGAACACCATTGGTGAATTGGATAAAGAGCTTGAGGAATGGAAAGACAGCATACCTATGGACTTCCGACCAGAGCACGAGATCAAAGCATCACACACACCGCTTATACTTCACGTTGTGGTTATGCACTTTGCGTATTACAACTGCCTCACGACTATACATCGCATGTCCGTCCATCACGGATACTGGACAAGTCGGCTCTCAAATTACGCAATTCAAGGCCTGAATGCAAGACCCCTTAACCCGAGGGTCTTCTCCTCCGCAGCATTGTGTGTACAGGCTGCCAGAGCCTCCATCCACCTGATAAAATATATACCACAAGGCGACTATTCCTGCGTTTGGTATGCGAATCTCTTAGAAATTTATGCAAGCCACACTAAATGATCTTAGGTTGATACTCTACTTCCCCGTCTCTGCACTCGTCACACTCTTCGCCAACATCCTCCAAAACCCCCAAGACGCCCGCGCTCGCTCGGATGTCAAACTCATGAACCAAGTAGTCAACTTCCTTTCCCTCCTCGCCGTCACCGAAGAACAAGGCGGTGTCAAGCGCATGCTCGGCGTCTGTACCCAGTTTGAGCACATCGCACGTGTCGTTCTCGAACGCGGCGACAAGGAGTCTCACTCACGCCGGAAACGAAGAAGTAACCCTCCCGCAACTCCTCAGCAAGTGCCACAGAAACGCACCGCCCCTCAAACACCGCAAACAACAACTGCGTCGACGCCGCTAAATATCTTCACACCCGGCTTCAGCGGCGATATGAACAATCAAGGATTCAGCCCTCTGCTACAAGGCTTCTCCCCTTCAATGGCAAACATGGACCTATCCCTTGATTTCAGCGGCGCCGATTTCACTCCCAACTCGTTATCAGGCCTGAACGGTACGAATGGCGGCATGGAAGGGTTCCAGAACGGCACTATGAATGGCCAAGACTACTCCAGCGAAGGCCTCAATGTCGGCTCGTTCTGGCAGATGCCCATGGCACTGGAATGGGACTGGGCCGATATGGGTGCCAGGGTTAACGGATACCCTGCGGCGGGCCTCGACACGGGACAGGGACTGGATCAGGGTATGAATGAGATGAACGGTCCGATGTAATGATTAGTGAGACTGATGACTTTTTGTGCGTATTTGTGCGATTTTTGTGAGCGGTGATGCCTTTTCTATGATTGACGTAGCTTATGGCGCCTGTTATAGAGGCAAGCTGTGAGGGGTAGAAGGTCCTATTCATCTGTATACAATATTCACTCTCAGCGATATATATAAGAGTCGATATATGGAATTACGATCGAGTCTCACTCCTATCCCCCGTCCCAGCGGTATTCTACCGATGGATGCCCAACTCGCGCAGCACAACATGATTCAATTGGAGAACGTATAGAAAAGACAGAGAGAGGTGAATGAAGGGCATGATCCCATACTATCTACCTAGCCCAAGCTATGGCGAATATACAAAGGTTTTACGCCCGGTAATGCAAAAAACACCAGCTAGCTGTACATACGTCTACCTCCAAATAGACGGTCCCTGCCGCCTATCCCAATTCATCGCCACCGCTCCCCCAGGCGCACCAGGGATATTGCCCTCAGGCGGGCCCTGCAACTCGTGCGGAGGTGGCGGCGGTGCGCTCTTGCTACCCGTACCGTCAAAATACTTCGCGAACTCTTTGTTATCCTCAAACGGCCTCTTCCCCAATATCCTCACCAGATCGTCCCTCGTCAGCATCTCCTTACTCAGCAGCTCCTCGGCGACCAAGCCAACTTCCTTCTTCTTCTCCGTAAGGAGATCTTTGCACTGGATGTACGCTTCGTCCACGATGCGGCGGACCTCGCTGTCGATGTTGCGGGCCGTGTCCTCGGAAAAGGGCTTGTGCAGTTGCTGTTGGGAATCGTCGTCGAAGTAGAGATAGCCGATCTTGGAGCTCATGCCCCATTTGGTGACCATCAAGGTGGCCAGACGGGTTACTTTGTTGAAATCGTCAGAGGCGCCAGAAGTGACGGTGTCGAAATGTAGTTCTTCGCTCACACGTCCGGCGAGCGTCATGGCCATTCTGTCCATCAGTTGATTGACGTTCATGAGGTAAGATTCTCCGTCCGGGAGATACTGTGCGTAACCCAAGGCGCCTTGGCCGCGGGGGATGATTGAGACTTTGAGGAGGGGATCGGCGTATTTGAAGAACCAGCCGCAGATGGCGTGACCGGCTTCGTGGTAGGCGACTGTGCGCTTTTCTTCCGGTCTGAGGACTAGGGACTTCTTTTCAAGGCCACCGATGACCCGCTCGATGGCTTGTTCGAAATGTATCATTGTTACCTTGTCAGCGCTCGTGCGGGCAGCTGGACGGTAATGTTTAGCAAGATGTCAATAGAAAGGGAAGCGAGGGGAGCGTACCGATTAGCGCAGCTTCGTTCACACAGTTGGCGATGTCTGCACCAGAGAAGCCGGGGGTAAGCGCTGATAGTCTGCCAGTCAAATGGTCCATATTCTCAGATGTGACAATCTTGCCCAGATGCACGGCGAAAATCTGCTTTCGACCCTCCATTGTGGGCCTATCGATAGCAATTTGCCTATCAAATCGCCCAGGACGTAATAGTGCCTTGTCCAAGACGTCAGGTCTGTTTGTGCCCGCAAGGACAATCACCTGTTCTGTAGTGTTGAAGCCATCCATCTCCGTCAAAATCTGGTTCAGAGTACCTTCTCTTTCATCATTGCCACCTGAGAATCCACTTTTGCCTCTTGCTTTACCGACGGCATCAATTTCGTCGATAAAGATGATGCACGGAGAATTTTTACGTGCGTTCTGGAATAGATCTCTTACTCGGGACGCTCCAACACCGACGAATATCTCCACGAACTCTGAACCACTTATGCTGAAAAAGGGTACTTGCGACTCTCCAGCGGTGGCTTTTGCCAACAAGGTCTTACCAGTACCGGGGGGTCCCGACAAAAGGGCTCCTCGAGGAATCTTGGCTCCTAGCCTTTGGTATTGGCCTGGCTCTTTCAAAAAGCTGACAAACTCCATGATCTCCGCCTTTGCTTCGTCCATGCCTGCGACGTCTTTAAATCGTATCTGAACGTCCGTCTCATGATTGAACTTTTTGGCTTTACTTTTCCCAATCCCAAATATACCGCTCTGACCACCTGCACCTGCACCACCAGCACGTCTTGAAATCCAGTACAAACCAACGATGAACAATATGGTAGGCGCAAACGAGAAAAACCCATTGAGCCAGGGTACCTCATCAACATATTCAACCGGTATGCGCTCGGAGCTTGGGATGCCTAGTTCCTTGTGTGCCTCGTCTAGCTTCCTCTCGAACGCTTCTACCGATCCAATACTGAAGTAGTAGCGGAAATTGCCGTGCTGTGCTGGACTTTCGGGATACTGCCTGCCAGTCGCTTCCCGATTCAGATCGACTCGCACTCGGTGGCGATTTAGCACAGTGAGTTTGTCCACCAAGCCCTTGTCAAAGAATGTGGTCTTGAATTCCTGATATGTGATATCCTTAGAGTTCTCGCTTGGTATGACAGTGCGATATAGTAGATAACCAACGAAAGCGGTCATCAAGAAAGTTCCAGTATCTAATTTTTCGGTGAGCTCCTTGAAACTTGAAGAGTCCCCCGACTTCTTTTTGCCCCCTCCGCTTGACTTGGACGATTCGGTTTCCTCTTGTTTTACTCCTTGCGCAGTCTGATCATCGCTCGCAGTATTCTTCGCACCATGTTGACGTGCCAAGGCGGTGGTTAGTCTGATCAGCTTTGCAGCGGTCGAGAGGTCGAGGGGCTTGTTCTTCATGGTATCCATGATCTCTCGAATCTCCGTAGGAATCACGCCGTTGCGTTTCATATCGTGAAAGGCGGCTTCCATCTCTTGTGACTGCGACGTGGGCAGACCCTTTTTGAGCATGGCTATAAGCCCGTCTATCTCCTCTTGATCCTTGTTGTGAAGCTTGGACGCAACATTGTGCCTGGAGGTCTGCGATGACATAGGTCCTGCATTATCATAGAGCCTTTCGAAACCACGTGCTGGTTTCCCCGGCTTTCCCCCATCGCCAGTCACCGTATTTGCAATGGCGTCTGCATTTTCACGGTCTTTGGGGTCTGGAGCATTGGAAGTGGCGTATGCTCGTCTTCGCGTGGCGACAAGCTGCGATGTCCGTGGCAGTGATCTATAGAGAGGAGACAGTCGGAAGTGGATATATCTATCAGTATTGACTCCGGATAATCGTGCGAGTTTACTCGACCGCTGGAATAGCGTGGTCATGATATGGCTGTGCGGAGGTGTAGAGAAGAAGACGCCGGCTGTAGGGTGGATGCCGACAGTGAGTCTGATATCATCAATATATGCCTGCTACAGGAATGTCTATGTGGAAATAAATGATGGATACCCGAGACAGTGGCGGAGCTTTGCTGACTACTTTTGCTGTAGGTTCCCGTCAGTGACGACCTTCGATATCACACTAATGCATTTCAGGCGGCCTTGGCAACACCGTATCCGCTTCTGACATCTCTAATAAGTAATGCTCAAGCTATTGAACTATGGTACCTACTCATCTGTTTTCAATGTGGTATTTGCTACAATAGACGACTTTCAGGGCGAATGCGATAGTCGTATCAAGACCGAAACCTAATCGGGAACCCAGAACTCGTCCGTATCAAAGCGATAATGCCGTGATAACACCAACATGCTGTGGGACCACATCTTTCGATGTATACGAAAATTTACCATGATTTACTCTGCGTACGGACAATGATGACCTCATCCAATATCAGGTGTTTGCTAACTTTGACCTCTTCTTATCACTGAAGTCGCCAGGAGGTCCCCCGGGTAATCTGGGTAGAAATTTGCCCACTCTTCTCTGATATTCCTTGTACTCGGGGTACTTTCTCGCAGACAGAAGCTCCGTGAACCAAGTCGAAGCTTGAAAAAGGATCAGATATGCAATGGCGCCAATGCCTGTCCAGTTGTAGTACGTCTGTGTGATCCAACAAGACCATGCGTAGAGAACCACCCATACAGACTGTTCCGCAGTAAAATTAGGATGTCGGCTGTAAGCCCATATCCCAATGGTGTTGAAACCGCGATCCAAGTCCTCTTGATCAAAGTTTTGTGGCACCTTAGCAGTTTCTTGGTACTCTTTCTTGGCTGCCTGGTAATCTGAATAATCGCAGTCAGCGTCCGATTTCATAATCTCTAGCTAACATTCCGAACTTACTCCACTGTTGCCCGTCAGCATAGTACGCAAGAAACACTAAGGTACCTAAGGCTCTTGAGAAAACAATATCGCCAATGGGGAAAGAGGTTGCAGTGTTCTTTGCTACGAGTACTAAAATATATGTGGGCGTAGTGATTGCCAATAGTAGTAGCTGTTATTCTGGCTTAGCATTTGAATTTCAATCGTTGGTCTCTGAAACACTTACGCTCTGAAGAAGAGAAATAAAGACTACATTGAAAACAAAGAACAGTGGGGGATTAATGTATTTCCTGAGAACCTCCCATCGATAATCCTCCGAGCCAATGTTGTAACCGCCTTTGCGCCAGTAATTGTATGTCAAGCGAGCCTATTGAAGTCAGAGCTGTATGACTTTCAAGTGTGGCTATTGAGAGAGATTACACTCCAGGCGCCACTAATAAGCATCAAAATATCCAGTCTCTTCGTCGGCAGGCCAGCCGCATGAGCATAGATGACAAAATGGGCATTGTATGCCGTAGGTAATATGCTCCAAAATCGGTCCACTTGCGAATAATTCTTATTGACTTCTGACGCGATGAGGAAGATTGGGGCTAGGAACAGCGAAACTGCCAGTGCTGTTACCAGTGGGTTGGTGGCAATGTAAAGGACTTTGAGAGCTTGCAGGTTGTTGATGTTCTGGAAGACCTGTTGCGGCAGGTCAAAGAGCTGAGGTAGGTAGGGCAAAACAGTCTTGTGAATGTCTGCACAATCCACAAGCGTTCTGACTACTGGCAGCGACATGATTTCTGATCACTATGGGTAGCTCCTCGAGTGGAGGAGATGTCTAAGGAACATCTGAAAGACGTGAATATGAAGCCGATGACGATCGTCTTCTGGGACATGCGGACCGCGCCGAGAGCGAATTTACTATTGGCGATCGCTACTTTCATGGAGAAGGTTTATGACTGCCTCGAAAAATCCCAACAATATGAGACGCGCCAACAGGATATTTTCTTGGAGGCGAGACCGGCATGGCACGCAAGATCCTCTGCGTTGCTGAGAAGCCGGCCATTGCTAAATCTGTAGCTCAGCATCTGGGGGGCGGACACGTGATAGCGGTATTTGGTGCATTGCTCCATGATCATAAACGCATGCTCAAGTCGTGTGTATAGCACAGCATCACAGGCAACCGCTTTATAAAGAATTACGAGTTTGACTTCAATTTCGGCCCGCCATGGGGCAACTCCTCTGTGACTATGACGAGCGTCCTCGGCCATCTCAACGGTCTCGAATTTCCTCCACGGTACAAGGGCTGGCAATCGTGTGACCCGGGCTCCCTGTTTGACGCACCGGTCGAAGACTGTGTAGATCAAGACAAGAGAGCTATTGCGGACAATATCGCACAGCAAGCGAGATATGCAACGGCTTTGTTCATCTGGACTGATTGCGACCGGGAGGGAGAGCACATTGGATCAGAGGTGAGGCAGGCTGCCTGGAAGGGAAACAATACGATCGAAGTCAAGAGGGCACAATTTAGCAACACAGAAAGATTACATGTTATTAGAGCCGCCCAGAACCCAGTTAATCTGGATGATCGACAGGTCAACGCCGTAGCAGCACGCATCGAAATAGATTTGAGATTGGGTGCCGCATTCACTCGATTCCAGACGCTCACGTTACAGAACATGGGAGAAGAGCTTCGGGATCGAATCATAAGTTACGGGTCCTGCCAGTTTCCTACATTGGGCTTTGTCGTGGATCGGTACTTTAGAGTCAAGAATTTTGTGCCAGAAAAGTTCTGGAGTATTCGGGTAATGCACCGTCGTGACGATATGGACGTAAACTTTTCTTGGAGACGTCATCGACTATTCGACCGAATGTCCGTCGTCGTCCTCTTCGAACGGTGTCTCGCGGCGCGTACGGCGACTGTGTCGAAGCTGCAGAAAAAGCCAACAACCAAGTGGCGACCACTGCCGCTTACCACTGTAGAGCTGCAGAAGTTGGGCAGCATGTACCTTCGGATGGACAGCCAGCGGGTGATGAAGGTTGCGGAGGACCTGTATACTAAAGGTTTCATCAGCTATCCCCGTACCGAGACTGACTCTTATGACAAAGGCATTGATCTTCGGAAGCTGGTTGAGAAGCAAGTACAAGACGGTATCTGGGGTAGTCATGCGCAGGGACTATTGAACGGCGGCTTCCAGTGGCCACGTTCAGGTCGAAACAACGATCAGGCTCATCCTCCGATCCATCCTGTCAACTACGTTGTGCCCAGCTCACTGTCCGACGATAACCGTCGTGTGTATGAGTTTGTCGTCCGAAGGTTCCTTGCCTGTTGCTCCGAAGATGCTAAGGGGGAGTCAACGACGGTTGAGATCCAGTATGGTGAGGAGACGTTCCATGCCAATGGTTTGATTGTCCTTGAGCGCAATTATCTTGATGTCTACCCTTATGAAAAATGGACTAGTAGTCAGCCATTGCCGAGATTTGCTATGCGCGAGGCCTTTGAGCCAACAGAAGCAAACATCACCGACGGCGAGACAACGCCACCAGGCTATCTCACGGAGCCCGAGCTAATCAGCTTGATGGACGCGAACGGTATCGGAACGGATGCAACCATGGCCGAGCATATTGCAAAGATCAAAGAACGACAGTATGTTGTAACTCAGCCACGAGCAGGAGGTGCCCCGACCGTTGCTGCTAATGGCAGAGGTGGGCGTGGTGGCCGAGGCGGATCCAACGCTGGAGGGAGAAACGGCGGCGGCGGTAACGTGCAGCAATTCATTCCGACCACTCTCGGTGTCGCCCTGATTGAAGGGTACGACGGCATCGGCTTGGAAACTAGTCTCGGTAAACCGTTCCTGCGTAAGGAGATGGAGATCAAGATGAAAGAGATTTGCGCTGGAAGGAAAAGTCGTAACGACATGGTGCACGAGACTCTGGAACAATACAGGGCGGCCTTTGTGAGAACGCAGCAGCAGGTTGAAGTATTGAAAGCTGTAAGTTTACTGAATAAGCAATGGGCAGATGCATATTGGCTGATTGCCCTATGTTGGCCCAGGCTTGCCGAAAGTACGTCTTTGGTGACCGGGCTTGACTGAAAGATGGGGTGTTGTAGTCCCAGGGCCAGTACGAGACTTCAGTCATCCAGCGCGCCTCCTCGTTTGATCGACACGTTGACGGCGGGAGGATTTAAGTCTATCAGAGACTACGCCTCCACTCTGCTTTGCGCATAGAACGTTGTTGGGCTTAACGTCAAGATGCAACCTGCGGGTTCGATGCCCGTTGCCGCGAGCATACGACCTAAGCGGGCGCTGATGTGACGGAAAAACCTACTTTCAAGTAACATTTTAACCCGCATTGCGCTACCTTCCCGCCGTGCCTGCTGCACCCACTCATTCGCTACTCAACGCAGTCTCTCTCCACACCATATTTGCATGGCTTTCCACGAACGGCCGAACGTTCGTCAAGTTGCAGGCTATTGCATAATCAGCTGTCATCCGATCGATGTCTGGCTTAATACGGGTTGCCCCCAATGCATGTAAGCTACCCGGGAGCATTGGCCGCCCGAAGCCATCCAATAGCCGCTCCCACCATCTACGCCTTCTGCAGCACGCTGACATCGTTGTCGAAATATACTCTGTACCAGCTTCAGAGCTGATCAAAAGAAGATGCAGATAGGCTGCATCTAGAGGTTACCTTCGTGTTGTCCAAAGTATCAAGAATGGCCCCCTGCTTATTCCATCCTTTTGAAAGGTTTTCAGCTTCAGCTCCTCTGAAATGTCCATCCTCCCGTCCTGCGCACGTCCTCGTCCATATAACCACTTCACACCCACGCCCGTTGGAAAGATTCCGCATCGTGCATTGCGATTGCGATCTTATCGATCGCATGACATAATCTCCGTCTGGCTTCTCTGGCTGCATTCCAATCACTCCACACATCATCTATCTTGCCACTGCCGGCATTGTGTTTGTTTGCGCAGGCGTTGGTGCTGCGGATGCTCTGCATGGCAGTCTATAAACAAGTTGCAAGCCTCCCAGAGTCACATCCACCATGGCGGTTACCATGACCCACGCACAATTGAAGTCGCTGCAGACGACCGAGCGAGTAGCATCGTGCTTTTCGCTTGTAGGAACAATGTTCATCTTTGTCACTTTTCTCTCTTCGCCCGACTTCCGGAAACCGATCAACAGGCTGGTCTTTTACGCGTCTTGGGGGAACACCCTCTGTAACGTTGCCACCCTTATGTCGGGGTCGCCTATTGAAGCTGGTCCTGACACGCATCTTTGTCAGTTTCAGGGTTTCTTGATTCAGATGTAGGAGATTGTATCCCATCCCGCTTAAAGACTCTTCGGCTAATAATGAAGGTTTGTACCCGCTGATGCGTTATGGAACTTGGCCATGGCTATCAACGTCTACCTGACACTGTTCAAGAAATACAATGCTTCACAATTGAAGTCCCTGGAGTGGAAATATCATTTGATGTGCTACGGCTGCCCATTCCTCGTGGCTCTTGTCTACGTATTCATCGATACGGCATCAAGGGGCAGGATTTACGGTTCAGCAGTGGTAAGATTTTCATCCAAACCCGAGTGCCTTTTGGGGAGGAAAGCTTACCAAATTTCAGCTGTGGTGCTGGATATCGAGCAAGTGGGACTTTCTCCGCATTGCAACATGCTATGGCCCCGCATGGTACGTGAATCTAATTTCAACATATTTGCTCAAGAGTTAAAGCGATCGACAGGGTCTCCATTATCACCGCGTTCACAATCTACGTGATGGCCGGCCGAGAAATATTCGCAAAACGCCATCAGCTTCGACTTTTCGCCCAGGCTTCTAACGATCCCATTGACTTCAACAACTACATGAGCGATCCCTCAAAATATCAAGTCACGAACGAATACCAAGTGACCAGCGAATATGCGGCGTTCCCCATGAGCACTGCGGACGGTGGCCGTGTCCCGTCTGCGGGCCCGAAAAGCTCCGCCAGCGATGTCTCAAGCAATCCTAGGACTTACTCGGTCAACATCACCAGCGCCCGTTCTTCCCCTGCCTCCATCTCAAACTTGGCGCAATGCAAGAACAAAGCAACGATGGAAGCCAACCGTGCCGCTTTCGGCTACGCAAAGGTCGCGTCCCTCTTCTTCGTCTCCCTCCTCGTCACTTGGGTCCCCTCTAGCATCAACCGCGTATATTCCCTCATCCACCCCGACACCATTTCTGTGCAGTACACATATGCTGCAGGTATTGTGCTATCGCTTATGGGATTTTGGAATGCGGTCATCTACGTTGCAACTTCGCATCGCGCATGCAGTGCGCTGATCTTCAGCATCTTCAACCACGATGGCAGAGCACTCGCGACAAGGGATGTTGCTGAACTGGGATCGGGGAGATCGAGAGTGAGGGAAGGTTACGGGGATAGCGTTGAAGGGCTGGCTGGGGAACGGGCCAGTGTTAGGGCCAGTGTCAGTGCGTGATCGTCAAGTAAGGTGACAGTGGAGTTTTGTCGCCATGAGACCTAAGGCTTGTCGGTCGTTGGCTAAAAGCGAGGGCCATATTCCTTGTGAGTTTCTTGTTGTATAATGGTACCCTAGGACTGGCTCAGTGAGGCAGGCTTTTGGAAACGTGACATGATTGATGTACGATAACGCGCAACGGAAGATTCCAATCGGCCATGAATAGGCCAAATGTTAATGCTATTGAACAGACATGGATGCTCTAGTAATCACATGAGTGTAGACATGTTGACCATCATCTGAGTACTTCGCGGCCCGGTCTTACGTGGAATCGGAGCTCCAGGACCTGAGACAAAATTCTCAGAAGCATGGAAGACAGAACATAATGCTCGTCAATATTTGTTTGTCACTAGCCTTTGTAGGTTTAGCCGTTGCTAAGGGGTCTTGTCTTCGGTTCTCAGCACATGGGCACGATGGGATACTCTGCCGTGTCTGCGTGTCTTGCGTGTCTGCTTTTCTCTGGTCGCGGCCCGTTTCGGACGCTAATATCTTGACAGGAAGTCCTCGAACGCGCCTCTGAAGATCCTACCCCACGGCTTACTCTCCGTGTCCCCACAATCAATCCGCATGGATTGGACTCTCGCGGGTAGAATGCAATGCCAGCTCACTCGCTGATTATTCGCGCAGAACTGTGTGATGGTGGGGAGACTAACTATCCAAGGTGCTGTCAATTCGCGGAACCAAAATTGGAATCTGCAAGCCAGGCACAGTTGCCATCGTACCATTGGCTTACACCCGGGTAGCCATAGACCGTTCGCGGCGGCAGCCTATGAAGACAGTAGACCAAGGATGTGATGTGTTACGTAGCATTGGCTCTCTTTGGAGGTTAGTTGGCCGAAAGGAGTTCACTGTTGTCAAAACGCGAATCTGTTGTGATGATAAATTCCGGAGTTGCGCTCTCAAGATCGGTGGAAAGGCAGCAAAGAGGAAGAGTTGTGTCTGTTGACGGCACCAATCGTACCATACAGTTGTGGACTTCTGAGCGAAATTATCTCATCGTGCCGCTTAGCGCCGGGAGTACTTGAACCTTACCCCCGGCTAGAATCTTCCTCGAGTTTGTCAGGAGATAGAATAGTAAACAAAGCGCAAAAGGCATCTTCGTCGTCGACCACAACGAATACACACTACCCACGACTTCTTGGAAAGACGGTTCCGTTCATGCTCAATTCAAAATTACTTTTAGCCCACTGCCAGACCGCTAGAAACAGATTCTGATGTGCGACCGAGGCCGCAGCAAACAAATCGTAACATGAAGCAACAACCCGAAAGAACATCCCTGCGGCATCGACGACTGCACAAGCTGTTGCAAGCGCCCAAGAGATAACAAAGCCTTGGTAGGCTTTCTCTACCCTTTGGGTGACCTACCTCCACCCAAGGCGGCCCGGCCTCAGCCATGAACCCTCCTCCACCACCTCCTCCTCATGGCAGTAACGCTAGCACCAAAAACGGTCTCCCGGATGGCAATTATGACATATTTATCATTCCTCCGCACTCGGCTGGAGGCGGCTTTTTATACCTGCCCTCATTGCAACCCCAATGGAACAGCTTTGCGGCCGGTGTTGTCACTACATTGCTGGTGGTCATCGTCTCCTATGTAATTGTCCCTGTGCTTAAGGAATGGTTCCAAACCATGGTAGCGGGTGGGGCTTCGTCCGTTATCATATTATTGATCGTTGCAAGCGCCTTCGCCTGGGCTTTGGGAAAGACGACAGCGGGGTCGGGTGGACCAGCACCGGGGCAAGGACATACAGGTGCACCGCCGAGGACTCACACCACTGAGCAAACCGCCGGTGGTCCTCCACCGCAGCCGCAACCTCAGCCACAGCCACAACCACAACCACAACCTCAACCACAGCCGCAGCCGCAGCCGCAATATGCTCCTCCACCGGAACCCAGGCCTCCCCCTCCTAGACCGACATGGCAACGAGCTAATCCAGGACCTTCATTTGGTACAGCAAATCCAGGCGCCGCGAAAGGTGGATGGGAAAAAGCCAGGGAAGAAACAAGGAGGAAGGAAGAGGAGCGCAAGAAAGCGGAGGAGCTTAAAAAGAGAAGAGAGGATGCCGAAAAGGAGCGAGTCATGCAAAGGGAAAAAGACGCTCGTGAGAGAGAAGCTCGAGAAAGACGGGAGAAACTTGAGAAAGAAAGAGCTGAACGACTCGAGCGCGCAGAAAGAGATAGAGCGGAAAGAGCAGAAAAAGCAGAGAAGGCGGAGAAGGCAGACAAGGCAGCACGCCCCGCGTCCCCAACCAAGAGCCATCACCACCCAACAGCCAAGACGGCGACGGACGATGACGCCTATTCGTACAGACCATACGATAATCCGAAGAGACCCTCACACAAAACAGCATCAGCGACAGCTTCGTCGATATATTCCGAATCCTCATACGCACCATCGCAGTCTACAAGTCGAACAACACCTCCTCCATCCCATCGCGGCGCCTACCGGTCCAAGGATCCAGATAAGATCGTCCTCAAGGCCGTGTATTCCTTCAACAACACCTTCACCAAGGTTCCCATTGCGAAACTAGTCTCCGGAATGGGTTCCGTGACAGACGGGCTCATATTACGGATCACGACCGAGGGCCTCTTCATCGACGACGACGTGAGAGGCGTACCACAGAGAGAATGGGACGTCAAGGCATGGACTCTGAAATTGGTAGAGGTATGGTGTCCCCACCTACACGCGTTGGGAGCAAGCTCTGGCTCCACCCCTGCATCCCGCACTGGCGTACCCGGATTGTTCGGGAAGAAATGGGCGTCGACAGCGCCGACGAGTGAGGAGACGGATGCTTTTCTTGATGCCTCCACGCGCGCATGCAAACCCTATTTTGCCGGTGATTCAAGAATTCGATCTAACCAGAGTGATTTGTCGCAGAGCGGAGAATTCAAAGGACTCCATGTGCTGAGAGCGAGCATCCGGGATCAGGAAGGCAAGCGTTACGTCTTCGTGCTTCAAGAGGAGGAAGGGTGGAAGGTCGCAGTCGGTCTGCAGCGGCTGAGGAGAGGGACTCAGGTTCGAGCACTCGGGGTCAGTGGTATGGCCGTCAACGAAACGAAAGCCATTTTGGAGAATATTGGTTGGGTGTGAGATCGAGGTTCTTTTTGGAATGTGGTTGCGACATCCGTCCACAGTGTGGATGAATTTCTTTTCTTCGCACATGTTACAGGTGGGAATATGATATTCCACATGTCATCGTTACATACCATGGACAACACGTACAGCCGTTGTCATGGATCCTGTCACAGGCCAAGCACCGCATCAGCATGCATAGAGCGACGGAGTTTATTGTTTTAACATTCGGTTCATTCCTTATCATACCCCCCCCTTGAGCGTCAAGAAGCGCGTTGGATGTATATAAAAAGCGTGGCCTGCCACATTGGCGCCGTCCCTGCCAAAAAAAGGAAATCAGGTTATCTGGATAGGAAAACCAAAGACCACAGACATAACTATACATAATTCTCTACCCTTCCCCCTTGCTCCCCAACCCCCTACTCAAACATCCACCTCAACTCAAACCTCTCCACCACCTCCCCCGCCATCTCAATCTCACACCCTGCAATCCCCACCGCATCATGCACGATCGTCAACCCCCACACCCGCCTCAACACCGCCGCCGCCTGCACCCTCGTCACCCCCGCCCCCGTCGTCCCCGCCGTGCCGAACGTCGCGCTGATGCCCAGCGCGCTCTCCGTATGGTTCAGTATCCGATCGCTGCCTGCGCCGTCGGCGGAGAGCTTCTCGGTGAGGGCTCTGAGCAGGATGGTGGCGCCGGGGTTGGGGGGGCCGGGGGGGCCGTAGGCGTGGATCGTCATGCTTAGGGGGAGGGTTGTTGAGAGGGGGATGCGGAAGGGGGGGGGTGGCCAGGGGGTGTTTTGGATTGAGGGGGCGGTGAGGGGGGGAGGGTGGTTTGGGGGAATGAGGAGGGTTGTTGAGAGGGCGATGAGGGGGAGGAGGAGGTGGAGTGGGTGCATGGTTGGGATGGGTGGAGGTGAGGTTTTGTCTGTGTATGGGGGTGGAGAGAAGAGGGTATTCAGGTGTGGGAGTGAGCTTCTGTGTGGATTTCGAGTGAGCGATAAGTTAAGTGACAGGTGCTGGCGGCTTCGTTGCGCTTACTCTGTCGTTCTGACATGGTTCGCATAGCTTGTAAATTTGGGGAGAGGAATCACTGGAGAGCGTAGATATTGATGGGAACAGGGACGTGGAAAGGCAAGCGAATCATGAGAGCGCATCGCCAGTCGCGACTATGATGGAAGCATATCGTAATGCAGGCGTGCATTGAATTTTGTCTGATGGAATCTGGATTCATCGTCGAAGAATTGTGGTCGCACCTCAACTTGGTATATGGAAAAGTTCATGCTGTCGTGTTGTCGTACAGAGAAAGCGGTCATGATCTGAGATTCGGGCATATCTCGCTTGGGTCTTTTGAGATCGGATCCAAGTTAACAGATATACAAGAGACAATTCTTGAGTATGAATTGGGGTAGAGCGAGAAAATCCATTGCTGTGAGCCATGAGAAGTTAGGACAAGGCCCTTATGCAAGATGGATACCCTGAGATGGTATCGACAACCTGCTGGTGAGGACCCGGTACTCGGAGACATCACATTCCAGAAAGAACTAGCTCTTGCTGCAGAGAGATGGATCAAGCGTGACGATACGGTTGACAATCTTGGAGTTCGATCTGTGCATGGTGACGGTGGTCGCAGCTAGGCTAGTTCTAGTGAACTGCCAACAATGTCCAGCGAAGCAATCTATATGAAACCTATGGCATCAAAAAGACTATCATATTTCTTGTTTCTGGGCTTGGTCAATTCAACATTTATCAGTTCGTGTCCATGATTGTTTTGATGTTTTGATGTTTTTTAGACGATAATTCTGGGACTCCTCGACTGGATGAGAACCTCAGGCTTGGCATCCAGCCATCCCAGAAGATCTCCAACCACACACCTCAGCCTGCCACCTCCCTCACCGCCAGCCACCACTACCGAACAGCAAGTATGTATCTCTCCCACGGTACCACTCCTAGCATCATGCGCATTCGAACCAGAACCACATTCCACATTCCACGACAGAACGATCATGAATCTGGGCGACAGCAACCTTCGGACTGTAAACGTTAGCACCCCTCAGCTCGTTCACGTCAACTCAAAGCAGTCCATTACTGCATCTGACGATTATTATTCACTCTCCGAGGGATCGAGTAACGAAGATCGCTCGACGATTAGGCAGTATGAGACACCACCAATGCAATCGCGCTCGGCGGATGTCAGTCGTGATGCTCTACACTCGGAAGCCAAGCAATCAGAAGCAACCATACCGGCATTGAGTCCTATCAAACACAGACACCCACCTGATCATGGGGCGGTCATTCCACCAGTGATTGGAAACCCCAACATCAAACGGAAGCCCGTATCCTCGTCCACTTTCTCATTGTCGTCCGACGGAACCGTCGTCCGAAGGCCCATGGACCAGATTTCCCCACCTACTCCAGGCGTCGATGACACACCTTATATCCACTTCGCCATCGAACAACTGACAAGAGACGAAGAGGTCACATACGAAGATGGCGGGAGCGAAGCATCATACCCTGTGGAAAGAGACGCAACCTTGGGATATCACCCTGCAAGGATACCAAAACCGCAGAAGAAGCGCCCTGATCCCAATTGGAGACAGCAAAACGAAATTACAGCGCCCGATAACGAAAGCATTCTCCTCCCAGCAGAACCCACTACCGACGATTTCAGACACCCTAGACTCAAATTCAAGCCTCAATCACTTCGATTACTATCTCTCGGCAGCCTCTTCCTCTGCTGCCTGCTCATGATCATTGGCCTTCTCTTCTGCGCCATATGGCCATCCTCGCACAACGGTTTATGGGAATACGACAGTGTCGGCAGCGGTCGATATTTTGTCTTCCAATACCTTCCTACACTTCTCGCCAGTGTCATCATCATCTGGTTACTCATTGTGCAAAACGCTGTACATCGAACTCAACCATTCATCGCATTGTCATCTGGACGAGGTACACCTAATTCCGGCGTTCTGCATGGTTTGACGATTTTCCCGACAAAGTTTATTATACCCGATTTGGCTTTCTTCAAGCACCACGAGCCCTTACTAGGCCTGTGCTCTGTGATTTTCTGGCTTGCTTTGTGGACTGTCCCCTTACAAAGTTGTTTGTTTCAGACGCGATATTATACCCCGGATAACATTTGGAGGTGGACAACAGTCCTGGGGATTGCGTATACCCTGTTCGCTTTGTACCTGCTGTTAGCTTTCGCGCTCCTGCTTCTCATCTTCCGCATCACATTTCGCCATACGGGCCTCAAGTGGGACCCTGTGTCGCTTGCAGACCTGCTAACAATCTTCCATTCGTCGAATTTTCTTTCGGACTTTGAGCGCTCAGAAGTCGTCGGGCGATATTCGACTTACTTTTCAGCGAAGTACCTTAGACTCGGGTACTGGCAGACAACGAGACAGCACGAGGCGTTCTACGGCATTGGAGAGGAGAACGTTCTCACCAAAAGGTACTCCCTGGACCGAGGCAAGATGACACCTGTCACCAAGCTTTCGGACGTCGATTTAGAAGCCCAACGGCCAGAGAAGCAATCCAAATTCAATACCCTCCAGCAAGATATCCACACTCCAGATGTGCGTTACAGGTGGCTACCATGGTTTCTAAGGGACGGTCCCGCCCTTGCCTGGATACTTATTGCGATCGCCTTGATGCTCGCATTTGTCATCGTCAGCTTCGTCAACAGTGCCGTGCAGCAGGGCTTCCTACCTCAGCTTCCAGCCCCTACTTCACCTCAAGGCTTGTCACCAGCCGACTTCTTGTACAGTTTCGTGCCATCCTTCCTTGGCATGATCCTCTTCCTTGTTTGGCAACCCATCGATATGTACTTTCGCGCGCTTCAACCGTTCGCCAATCTCGCAAACAAGGGAGGTTGCTCGGCGGAAGAATCTCTGCTGATGGACTATCCTTCGCGTTTGCCAGTCGACATAACCGTTGAAGCTACCTTGAGCGGCCACTACAGAGTCGCGTGGATTTCCTTCATGGGGCTACTATCAATCTCCCTCCCGATCCTGGCCGGTGGAGTCTTCACAGCGCAATACGTTGGCAGCAACCAAAGCGTCCGCATGATAGCCCATTTGTCAGCGTACTATATATTGGTCGTCATCGTCATCATCTACGCGCTTTCATTCCTGACAATTTGGCCAACCCGAAAACGGCAACTGCCTCACGACATCAGCACCGTCGGTGACCTCGTCAGCTTCTTCTACAAGAGTCCATTGCTTGCAGATGCCGTTTTCGAAGAGCCTCGGAGCAAGACTGATTTGGTGACGAGGCTTATGGGGAGATTGACGGGCGAAAAGGGGTTTTCGAAGTATGCATTTGGGACCTTCACCGGAGTGGGGGGAAGTGAGCATTTGGGTATTCACAGGTTAGAGGATCGCCGTTCGCTTCGGAGAGTACGGACGACTGAGGGTGCCAATACGAGCAATACGAAGAAATGATCTGATTTTGCGTTGCGGCATTAGCGTGGAGCGATGAATGCATTTACACGGATGGGCATGACACACGGTTTTATGGATATGCTGTATACTTTATGGTATAACGGCAGGATAGTCGTCATGAAAGTGTATAGAGGGAGGTGTAATATATAATGCGTAGTACGAACTACTGTCTTGTCCTCTGAGAGAAAAACACAATCACCACCATTGGATTAGCACCAATAGGAATCAAACGAATTCTGTTATGTGTTCCGTCAAGCCTCTTGACATGAATTTGTGGCGCTCCTACTCCGTAATGCAAGGGCTTAATAATATCTGAGATTAGCGCAGCCTGCCCACGCAACAATCAAGTATCCAATCCATGGCTCTCGCAGTCATACTACTCAATGCAGCCTCACCGGCTCGTATCGCATGCGCAATTTAATGGCAAGTCCACGCGCCCTCGGATCGGTACCATCGAAACAACGCCCTTTTCATATCCCAGAACCCCTCTGTACCTGCATCAATGTTGATATCTGGTGCACCCATACACTATAATGCCCAACCTAAAGCCAAAGGTACCAGCTAGCACTCGCCCCTCCACCCATATCAAGACCTACAAAGCCTCAAATCCCGACCTTCACGGACCATGACGCCTGCATGCCTGAGTACACGCAGCCAGGAAAGCGGTGTACAAGTATTCTACATGCAGCTGGCCGAGACTTGCAGCTCGTGTTGTCCACGATACCCCATGTTCGAAGCTGCCTTCTTCTGCTCGATTAGGATGAGAAGGGTGCATAGACTGCCAGGTGCTTCCCTGTGAATGATTGCGTGTATTGGTAGACGTGAGCTAAAGAAATCTCGGTCCTCTTCTTCTTCTTCACTATATCTATTTCGGCAGAAGGTTGAGAATCATGTGTGAAAACGCCCGTCTTTTTTTCTATCGATCCATAACATTGCAGCTCGTGGACGGTAAGTCAAGCTCTTATGCAGGATCTGGGTTGTGGCTGTACGGACACAGGTATTTGATCACTACTACGCTCGTAGTGTTATTGTCGGAGGTATTCGATAATAGGGCTCTAACTATCCACACGCTAGCTTCGTCCAAACGCATAGTGGCAGCTGATGTAAAAGTGTGGTAACATTTTGTATTTGTTTTCAGGCATCTAGCATCAACTCTTATGCCTGGTCGCCAATCTCGTTCCCATACACTCAAGTATCGCACGTATACAATTGGATCATCATTCAATATGAGGACTGCCATCATACTGACATTTGGCCTCTACCTTGAGCAAGCAGTCGGCAACATACCGGTGAGCTATGAGCGTACAGTTACTCTCACATGCAACCACTCCCTCCTCCAATTGCCCGGCTACACTGGATGTCTACGCGGCATGTCGTGTATCGGCGACGAGATGTGGGCGCTCAAACCGAGATTACACCTATGGAAATACAATACTGACATGCCGCAGTTGCGTTAAGCCCGCACTACATGCGAGACCTTTGGGCTTCGAAATCGAGAACAGCAAACCCTCCTCACACAACGACGTCCTCACTCCTAGCTATGTTCCCGTTGGGAAGTGCGGGCCAGAGCATGGCGGACTTGCTTGCGATCCTCGCAGTACAGCGTACAGCAGATCATCCTGCGTAAGTTATGCCATTGCCTTGTTTATCACGGTACGCTGACTATAAGGTCATGCAGCTAAGGTACGGTAGGTTTGGGAGCCCGGTCGAACATTGCGGTATAGGCGGCACGTCTGGATGCACAATTTCCAAACGTCAGACAGGTCCTACAGCATCTCGATCGGACGGGCGTTGCGGATCAGCGTTCGCTGGCGCCATCTGTGATCCCAATGGGCCCTATGGGGGCTGTTGCAGCCAGTATGGGTACTGCGGCTCGACGCCTGATCAGTGAGTATCCAATCCATTCTCGATATGGTTCTTTCGACGAGGTGTATTCCAGGTTCAGTACCCTGCGGCCCATATTATGCCAATGATACATGTGGTTACGTCATGGAATGGTTACCTTTGAGATATATCTTTTGCTGATATGGCACTTACAGCTGCCTGGTCTCCAATGGATGCCAGAATGGCTGCACGGGGGCTGTCGAACCGACCAATACCGCCGCTTCTACTGCATCAGTAACTCAGGAACCTGTTTTGGGGAGTCCCACAGCCGCTCCACCCACGGGCCCTGATACTACCGATGGCACATGTGGCTCTGGCAACGGGAACACTGTCTGTGGTAGCTGGCCTAATGGGCCTTGTTGCAGCCTATATGGGGTCGGTCATCAAGATAGATCTCTAGAATCAGCAAGTACTAATATAGTCCCAGTTCTGTGGAATAGATGCAGCCCACTGTGGCAGCGGGTGTCAAAGCGGTCCTTGTGTGGGTCCTCCTGAGATTCCTGCACCGGGACCTTCACCTGCACCAGCAAATCCAAATCCGGGGACTTTCAACATTGTGGGACAATCAGGTGTGCCGGCCATGCACACTGGCTTGATGCCCAACGGACGGGTCGTTTTCTTGGACAAGGTCGAGAATTACACTCAGATACAGCTGCCCAACGGCCAGTATGCATATTCCGCAGAGTACGTCTCCTGTTGTCCGCTTCAACGATCGCAGAGTAGCGAGACTTGGCTCGGAAGCTTCTTCTCCTTTCTTTTGTAGACTCCTAGCGCTGACACCGGAACGACATATAGATACGACCCCACAACAAACACGGCTGTAGGACTTTCATACAAAGTACTCAATTTTCTCTGCCTATTCCATTCGCGAATTCGAGGCTAAAACCCATCTAGACCAACGCTTTCTGCTCTGGAGGCGCTTTCCTTGCCGATGGTCGCTGGGTATCACTTGGTGGCAACGCTCCTCTTGACTTCATTGACCCCACGATCAGCAATGGGTTCCAAGCTATGTGCGTGATATCTCCTCCCAGACATCGTATTTTTGGACTGTGTTGCAGTCCTTGAGACATGACTATGGGAAGCGTTACTCCTTGGCTATGTCTCATGGTTGAGATTATTCCTTGAGGGGGTAGATACTGATTACGAAACCACCCAGCCGCTACCTATCCCGATCATTCAGTGATGCTTCGGAAGATGGAAGTAATTGGAGCGAGCCTGGTAACCAGCTAGCCAGTGCACGATGGTATGCTAGCGTGCAAACAATGCCCGATGGGACCGTCTTCGTGGCCTCTGGAAGCCTTAACGGACTAGACCCTACCGTGCCTGCCAACAACAATCCGACGTACGAGATCCTTAATGCTGAAGGCGTATCGAGTGGGCGTAGCGTTCCGTTGGCCATCTTAAGCAAGAACCAGGTACGTCGTCTCCGATAACCGACTCCCTTTCTATGCGGTAATGGGTTACCAAACACAGATCCATGTTACTTGTCACTGACTTTGATTTCATGCAAAGCCGTATTACATGTATCCCTTTATACATCTCCTGAGCACTGGGGATCTGTTCATCTTCGTATCAAAATCAGCGGAGGTGTTCAACGTTGCTGAGAATTTGGTTGTAGCATCCCTCCCAGATCTCATTGGAGACTATCGGACTTATCCCAATGGAGGTGGTAGCGTTCTACTCCCTCTCTTTAGTACCAATCAGTGGGCTCCTGAAATCGTTGTATGCGGGGGAGGGGCATACCAAGACATAACGAGTCCAACAGATCCAAGCTGTGGTAGTATTGAGCCTTTATCCGCAAACCCGACGTGGGCGTTAGAATCCATGCCAGAGGGCCGGGGCATGGTAGAGGGTGTGCTCCTCCCAGACGGCAACGTACTCTGGCTTAACGGAGCCAATCAGGGCGCTGAAGGTTTCGGTCTTGCTACTGCTCCGACTCTCGAAGCGCTGATCTATAACCCAACGAAGCCAGTCGGACAACGCTTCACTACCGGCGCTAGCTCTACAATTGCTAGATTATACCACTCCGTCGCTCTCTTACTTTTGGACGGTACCGTAATGGTCGCTGGCTCCAATCCTGTTCAGCAGCCGGTCCTCACCCCAGTGCCAAATCAGACACCTTCGGAGGACTTTATTACAGAGTTCAGGGTGGAAGTATACACGCCTCCTTATCTGCAAGGAAACGCTCAGCGGCCAACCAATGTGGTGCTGTCCTCGAAAACCCTTGCAGCAGATGCAAGTGCTTTCACAATCACACTCAACGCACCTGCTGGAAACACGGCGATTGCTGTTGCGCTCTACCACGGTGGATACGTCACCCATTCGCTTCATATGAACCACCGTATGCTATTCCTCGACAACAATGGCTATGTTGCCGGCGCCACCTCCCAAACTTTGACAGTTACAACACCACCTAACAACAACATAGCACAACCTGGGCCATATGTGGTCTATGTGACCTGCGATGGTGTGCCGGCTATCGGACAATTCGTCATGGTGACCTAATGAGATACGTATGATATGGGAGGAACATCGCGAATGATATAGAGTTTCTATCGTATGCTTCAAAGGGTTTTGCATAATGCACGAATATCGACACGACTTTGATGGGCAACGTAGGGTGGATTTAGCTATTGATGAGCATTTACCCTATGGATCGCACGTCAGCCTGAGCTTAGGTAGTGATTATTGCTGAACATCAGCTATCGGCTCGTATGTAGCTTGTGGTAACGCTCGGATTTCGACGGTTTATTGACCAGTATGTAACGATAAAGTCACGAGTATTGACGATTGTGTATAGCCCCCCGGCTTGATTGGGCCTAGTCTCTTCTGATCGTACTCTACACCCAAGCTACCACTATCACATCAGATATGGCAGCTCTAGCTTTGATAAGCTCGTGGGACAGACGGTATTGGCCACGGAAGGGACCCGAGGCAACGGTCAGGCTATGGCTTCGGCACGCGCAGAGACCGATCCTGACCTTCTACTGGTCCATGTAGGGGAGACTGCCTTGTGACAATCAGTACGGAGTGGAAGAGCGAGATACAACCAATGAGACGAGAAGAAGGACGTTGGAAGATGTGGGAGAGGAGTGCGTGTCTATGAGGTGCATCTGTCTTCACAGGAGTCTGTCTGCAGTCTTGAGTCCGGGGTTCGTGCAGACGGGCACAAGATGATGAGATCCTGCTTCACGTCTGTGGGGGTATCCAGCATAGAAGCGCCAGCCATGTCTCCCAGATCGACGAACTTCAATTACGTAGGTCCGTCCGCGAGCTCTCCCAACGAGGCATACATCGCAGTGATAACAGATCTGCAGGCCATTCGGGTTAATCTTAGAGTACGAATGTCATCATGCTGTCCCCTGTGACGTTAGGGCATACAGATTCCGGTATGAGACCAACTCTTCGGGTAAGAACGGAACCGTCGTCGATATCGCCTCGCTACAATCGATTCGAGATGGCTATGCGGTACCTGCATATGCTGCTTGGACAACAGGCGTCGCTCCGCTCCGAATACCAAGGTGTCATTCAGGAGAAGGTTGCATCTGATAACACCATCGTACTCGGATAGTATTACTAGAGAGCTGGATACAGCCGTCGTGGAGGACGATGAGCGGGCTAAGAGTATCTCGAGAAGGCTTTTCGGCAGACCAATGAGGGACTCCTGAAGATCTTAGAGTGTGCTCTGGTCGCCTCAAGGTAATATGGCAAGGCTGGGAGGCCCACAGCAGAGGATGGTGAATGGTGGGATGGACTGCGATCTAACCGTTCGATATATGTTGGGGCTTCCATCATCGGTCTTCCTTCATCCCTCTTCCTTTCTCCCTCTGCATTTATCCACTATCGACTAACAATCGACTATCGATTATCGACCGGGTACCTCATATTCTTATCAAAGCTACCAACGGGGAAGCGGGACATCCGCAAAAATAAGGCCGCCGATCTGCAGTGACAGCTCTAGAAACCCCACTTTTCCCGCTCCTTCGGCTCTAGTCTCCGGCGCCCGTCGATAAACCACCAGCCGGCTACTTCCAGAATCCATCCGTCAATACTTGCCATAATCCAAGCGACAGCGACGAGAAACAGGTGAGATTTATTCAAGCTTGATAGTAAGCTTCATACCGACTATGAGACTCATCCGCTGCAATTGCAAAAGTGTTGTGGGTGATATCTGTGCTCTGCATTGGTTATCGCACAACGTCTTGGCTGATGGACATTGAAGACTAGCCTGAGTCTCCAAATCCCAATCAGATAACACATGCGGACACCAGTCTTCTGCAACGAGCGCTGCTCACTGCTTGATTCTGCCACTAACTCGCCCACTACCGTGGTTACCCCACGTTGGCCAGGCTCTTCCGATTAGCAGCGCCGCCAGTGCCGGAACGATCAGGGATTGCCTCTCCATTATCGGTCTCTTGGTCACAGCTAGGTGTGCGCCCTCCGCCCCTACCAGCCCGGTCTCCAGATGTGTGGTGGTTCCATTGTGAGCAGATAGCACTGCTTCGATCCTTACAGCTCGGTCACCAAAGCTCATGCATACTCGACATCGGTCATGCGAGTCGGAGTTTTTGTGACGCACTTTTGACACTTCGAATATTTCAAAACGGGGGGATTTCGCCGTTGTCGCTCTCGCCGTTGCCTGCGTATCCCCACACGCCCCCTCAAGGGAGGAAGAGCCAAGTATACCTTCACCCTATGCAGAGGCCACGCCCTTTTCGGTAACCGGCGCACCATGTTGACGTTTGAGGGTGCCAAACCAGTCGTCCTCCTGCTTGGAGAGGTCATTCTGGCACAAGCGGAGTGGAACTCTTTGAGGGCGATTGCGAAGCTGCGCGTATGAATTAGAGCTTGGCGGGCGAAGGGGGCTGTATGAGTGCTGACGGTGCTTCAACAGCAAGTCAACAATGGCACACGCGATCAGTTTCTTACCGATTGCAGGGAGGGTGTCTACGAGGGAGTGCTGGCGATCTCGAGGACCTACGATTCCACTCAGGTGAAGCGTTTGAGCTCTTCTACTGCTATCTGCACCCAATGGCCAACTTACCCGTTCTTTTAGATAACTGGTCCCTTCGACCAAGAGCTCATCGATCTCCTTCCCCCAAGCCTAAAGTTCGTCATACATAACGGCGCCGGCTATGATTCCATTGACGCCGCCGCTTGCGCAGCCCGCCGTATCTCAGTCTCTAATACGCCAGGTGCCGTTGACGCTTGCAGCGCCGACACGACCATCTTCCTAATGCTCGGTGCCCTACGCCGCATACACGTTCCTTATACAGCCCTCCGTGCTGGACAATGGCGGGGCAATATGGGCTTGACCCACGAGCCAGAAGGCAAAACACTGGGGATACTGGGCATGGGCGGCATTGGCACGGCGGTGGCCAAGAGGGCACAACCCTTCGGAGTGCATCTGCAATACCACAATCGAAATTGCATTCCGGAGCATTTGAACGCGACAGGAGCCAAGTACGTGGGTTTCGAAGAGCTGCTGCGAACCTCCGATATAATCTCGGTCCACCTACCCCTGAACGCCAGCACGCGAGGCTTGATTTCCCACCAAGAAATCACCATGATGAAAGACGGGGTCGTAATCGTCAACACCGCGCGCGGACCCATCGTCGACGAGGACGCCCTCCTCGCAGCCCTCGAATCCGGCAAGATATGGGGCGTGGGGCTCGACGTGCACGAGCACGAACCGGACGTCCACCCCGGGCTCATTGCGAACGAGAATTGCGTGCTTCTACCGCATGTGGGGACCGCGACGGTGGAGACGCAGCGGAAGATGGAAGTTCTCGTTGTGGAGAATGTGAGGAGTGCGTTGGAGAGCGGGTGTTTGCTCACGCCGGTGCAGGAGACGAAGAAGATGATTGCCATGAATGGATTTGCGCAATGAGAACTGATGGTATAGAGGCGGGTAAGATTATTATGAGAGAGATTGTCATGACTTTTAGAAGGGCAGATAGACGGGCTTGTTTCTCGCTGGGAAAGATAAAAGAATCCATTCGTTGACTTTTTTCGTCTGCGAAGTCCCGAGTCAGGAATGACGATTTGTGTTCAGCCGGATTTCGTTCAGCCGTAAAACGGTAGCGAGTATCCATAGAAGAAAAGCGCCGTATATCCCACGTCCTGGCAACTTTGGCATCCGTCTCGCGGTACCTTACCTCGGTAAAAGCCCCTGAAACGGACTGAGCTCGCTCCCCCATTCGCCACACCTCCCCTTTACGAACCATCTTCTTCTAATCCCCCCACAGACACAGACCTGAAGATCAACATCTCTCTCTTGAGAAATATCCAAACCATCTACTTTACTATCTACCCTAAGATGAAGTCTTTGACTCCAATAAACCAAGGCATATCTCCAGAACCCCTGAATCAAATCGTGGGTTTTCCGAGAAGCCGATTGCATGGTACATTCACCTCGGTCTACCTTACTCCATAAGGGTAATTCTCTCATACGCCGCTCCCTCCGTTTTTCGCCCTCCTAAGTCTTAAAGCCATCAATATCTATAGCTTTCGCTTTCCCATTTCCATCATTCACACCTTTCCCTTTCCCATCATCCACTACCTCCCTGAACCCCTGCCTCCCTCCTCTCTCCTCCCCCCATCCCCATCCCCATCCCCCTCTCCAAAACCCCACCACCCCCTAGTTCCGCCGCTCTATCAGCCTCCCTCCTCCAACCTACACTAACCCCCAAACCTACATCCTTGCGTTCGTATCTTGGTACCCATGACTAGCGGAGAATAGTGTTAGTGCTAGGTCTTTGGGATGAGGATGAGGATGGGGATGGGGATGGGGATAATATCTATGTCTTTGGCGAGGTAGCTTGGGGTATTTTGGTAGCGATGGTATGGGATAGTGGGAGGGTGGAGATTGGATATAGCAGCTAAGGGTCTGATCTTTTTTCCGTTTAATGGTTTTTCAGAATGAGGGATTGAATTTATGCTGGCTAGGCAGCTGCTGTTGCATTACATAGGAGTTCATCATGTTTTTTATGTATCACTTGGATTATCCGATCGTGTCTGCGATTCGTCACGGATCGAGAGATGGGAATCCTCGGTATTCTATCCTTGGTGGAGGGGAAGTATGAGTGGGAGGCATGTTGGGATGGATGGATATGCGAGTGCTACGCAGGCCGAGTACAAAAATTCCAGTCCGGCTTATACAGGTGCGATTTGTAGGTAGAAGTGGAAGAGCATCGTTCTGGCTAGCGCTCGTGAGTTGAAGTATTTAATCTTATATGCAAAGTCTAGGTAGATGCGACGCTCGTAGTGCCACACCAAATCTTTCCAGCTTGATAACTAGATGATTCCGCGTGCCTATTGACGAAGTCTTATTCTTCGTAGAAAAAATGCATTTTAGATGAAGATGCTATGACCGTGTTGGATCGCACTGTAAGATTGCAGACGCATTTCGGTCCGTAGAGAATGGCAAGATGTAACAAGAAGTTCTCGTAGCTTTGCCTGGACGTCCATACCATGTGGGAAGTATAGCTGGTCCTCTGCGCTGCCTCATCATACTTCCCGTGGATACTTAGAACGGTTACCTAAGGAATTCTGGGCGATCGTGCCTGTATCACAGAATCGTAGCAGAACAAAGGTCGAGGATTTTCGGCCCGTTGCAAGGGAAATTTCCTCTCCACACACTGTGGAAACTCCCATCGTTGTTTGATAGGCTGGTTGTTTTTCCCAACCTCATTGATGCTGTATCACGCCTACTTTGGTCCTCAAAATTTCATGTGGAATATTAATGCACGGAGGAAGGTGCATCTCGTGCTATCTCGTGGACAATCTCGTTGGAAAGGTTGTGTCGCAGTCGCCTTTTTCTTCATCTTCTGTTGATGGCTCATTCACGAATGATTGCCGTTAGTAGTTGCCCTCCGTGATCAAGAGGCAAACCATCACGCAATACCTGGTGCTCTACCTTAGCAGTGGGTGTAATGGGGGTGCTCGTCAGCATCCCTGCTGAAAGCCTATTGGCTCTGGATATCGGTAACTCGTCATTGCGAATAGAGCCTCCAAAACTGTGATTGAGGCCATACCATGACTCCCTGTGCCCCAGCCGCGACAATGTCAGCAATGCTGGAGCAGCTCCAGAGCAGGAAATCATGATATTAGGAAGCTGTTTCGGCTCAGAATTTCAGATCCAGTTCATTTTAGGCTTATCAAACCATCTTAGCAAGCAAACTATATGTCGCGGAGGTTCGGACCCTTACCGTATACTGGTTGCAAGATCCGGACTTATGCCCGCGAACTGGAGCATTTAAGAGGCGGTCGTATTTAAGAGCTCGTTCTCGTCGGATAGGTAAAGGTAGATAAGTGAAAGTGAAGCAGAAACAGTGTTGAAGGTGGCGAGGAGTGACTGGGGTATCAGCTAAACCTATGAAGGCTAGCTCTGGACTGCACATCATCAAGATCTACCAGCACTAGTCACCAAACCCCAACATGTCATGCTGTTCGGACATCTCGCCGAATCCTCGAATACGGAGCAATATGAGCGATGGCAGTGCGATTGGTTCTTTCAACACGCCTCGACTGGTTGTGATTTGTCGCTAATATTTACTTCCCACGCGACCTCTACTCAATGGCACTTCTTCTTTCCCATGTGCACAAGACCTGTGAGAGGCATTCGGGAGCCGAGCGAATTAAGATGTCTCAGACTACTCATCGATTTGCTCTTCCTAAAGATATTCAGCGGCCGTTATTTTAGTCCTGGAAATCTGATATGGAGCTGGGACCCCCGAGTATGACGTAGCTAGGAGTCTGCATCGAGATCGCTTACGCTCTTCAGCATCATCGCGATATGCCCAAGCCATTGCAGACGTCTGAAGACATTGGATACCTTCCTGCTTCAATAGAACAATCCGACCGCACACTCGTTGGGCGGAGGTAGCTCCGATGATGCCCATCCAGATGGGATTGTGGACGGAGATAGTTCCGATGTTGTCCATCATGATTAATACCTCCGCGTGCATCATGCGAATCATTCTTCTACCCTACTCGAAAGTATTTGAATGACTTGGATCAGTTTACTTGGTCATCCACAAGTCTGGAAAGATGGCATCGATTATGGAGCTGAGTGCTGAAATTCGCTGCATGATCTATCAACACCTCTTCAGACTACCTGATGGTCAACTTCTGGCTTTGTCCAGGGAGCCAGAGCACGACTACAGCCATGGTCCGCCAACCGACTGGGTCGCCGACTCACGCGACGAAGGACTCGTGTACGACGTCGACGCTGAGAGACCAGAGCCCACTAATTCTCGCTTTCTAAGAACGTGTCGCAAGATCAACAACGAAGCGACTCCGATCTTCTATGGCGCCAACAGAATCAGCTTGTACGCAGAAGACAACAATGACATCTTCTACTGGCTCCTCGACATTGGTGAGGATAACCGGCGCGCGATCCGTCATCTTGAAATAAGCTGGGCGTATGGAGTGAGCATTGCATCTGGGAGGGGGAACATACGTCATATCCTGGAAGCCATCAATGATATGGATGATGCGGAGGAGGACGAGATCCAGAAGCGCCGGCAACAACTCATCCAAATCGTGCAGCGATTAGAGGTCAAGACGGTCCGACTTAGTCAGTATACCCCCAAATGGGCTTGCGAATAGAGAAGTGGCAGTTGAAGGAATACGATTCTCGAGACAGTTGAACGTCACACCCTTCGAAAGCAGAACCTAAGTACAACAAGTACTCTGCTGAAGTTGCTGTGACGTATTCTGTTGGATTGTGTTTAGCAATTCTGGTCAAGTGGAACCACATCGGCTTGAACACTGTCCAAACTTCTCGAGGATACTATCCTCGTCGCTGCCGCTTCTCTAACAGCAAACCTAGGAGTTCAGCCTTCCTCCCTAGGCATGTCTCGCGTAGCTGACCTATCTTCGCCAGTCATCAGAACGCTCAACCTACTCATCAGCAATCAACACCTTATCTCCCTTGGAGTTTATCTGCCAGGAGTTGATGGTGGAGATATCTGGGATCTTCCTAATGCGAACATATACTTTGCGGAAGAGATCTTCTCTAATACCACCACCAACGTGCATGCCTGTATCCCGAAGGCTCTCTCGAGAATGCTCGGTCTCCGAATCCTCGCGATCGGATATACGAGAGATATCGGACTTGCGGAGACTATTGCTAGAGAAGCGGGCGCAAAGGAGTTGGTCATCCATACCTGTCCAGAAGCTCAGAGCCTGAATTTAAGCGACGAGGAACGAGCGTTGTGGGAGGAGAAAGGGTGGCGATTAGAGGGCAAGAAGGCGTGCAAGACCTTGATGGAAGCATGGCGTATGCAGCCGCAACATGAAAGATCTCATGAAGGATACTCCGAGGGAGGTAGACTGACAGCTGACATGGAGGTTGATATTTAGCTTCATAGACCTCAGAGCCTAGGTACGATAGTATTCCGTTTCTCCACAGCTATCAAGCTTCGAGCTTACAGGTTTCCTATAGCCGCAATGTAGATGGCTGCCCGCATAGTCCATGACTGTTAGATCTGGCTCAGCAAGTTCGACAGTGTTACTGTTTCATTATCTTTCACTTTTAGAAAAAACGCAATCCCTGCTTTAGTGGAAGCGCAGGTATGTGACGATTAGAGCGTGGAAAGGTGAACCGGATCATTCTTCATCCTATTCTAACCCGAGCTAGGGGATCTTGATAGCGTGCGGAACGATGGGTCCTCCCGGGACCGACCGAGGCTTGGGTCGAAGGGTCCATTAGGGGTCCATCCACTTCATCCGTTCTCCATAATCATCACCCTCATGCGAGTGTTCCTTATCAGAGTATCATGGCTCCAGCTCAAGAGAAATTCCCACCTCGACCCATATCAGATGGCGAGAATTCCTGTTACACTATCTTCGTCCGCCTTCCTTTCCCTCGAGGCGACTTTGTTGATCCTCCCAAGGTTTGCTGCTGTTGAAAATAACGAAGCAATCTCGCTGCTAATATATTCGAAGGTGATGTGGAACCCAGCCAAGGATCGTGAACTTTGGGATCTACTCGCAAGAGCTACGTCTAAAGCTAGAGACCTGGACTGTAAGACATGTGGATGTGTTTGTACACCAAGTATATACTGACTGGTACTCGTCAGGGCAAGCAACGTTCGTCAGACCAAGAGTGCAGGACGATTGCAATTCAATGCATACTTATACCCTCCCAGTGCCGATCGGTTTGGTGTCTCCCTTGCCTTCCTTACACAGCAGGCAGCATGGCTTTACGAACGACAGCTCTCTCAAGTCCGGGCTCAGCTGCGCAAGGTTAACAAACCTTCATCAGTCGGCACTTCTCTGACGCCCGAATCTATATCCGGAAGTGTTCTGGCGGGTGAACATGCTGTGACAAGAGGAGGCAGAGGAGGTACGACTTTCAGAAGCTTCGGAGGTGAGATGAATTAAAGTTTGTCCAGGCTCCCCGGCACCATCCTCGCTATCACACCGACCGAAAGAGCGCACAATCTCCCGTGGTGAAGAAAGTATGGAAACACCGATCATAGCAAGAGGTATGCTTGCGAATATAGGTGAGCGCGGGAAGCAGCTGAGACCATCGCCAGGGCACCCTATGTCTCGAACCGCTTCAAATAATACTGTCACACAAACGCAGAGGGATCTGCTTCCTGTATCGCCTCACTTCACTACGGAAAGACACTCATCCTTTGGGAATGGAAGCCGAAAAGCCTCGCTCCGTTCCACCGAAGTATCGCGGCAAGATAAGCCTGGTTTCCTGCCCAGAGAAGCTAGCCCATCTGCAATAGCGAGTTCATCGTCCAGCTCCTCCTCATCCGACTCAGACGCCCCCCATCCCATGTCAAGAAGTCGAGCTTTCGCGTCACGAAGACCACGATTCGCATTGACCAACGCCCCAATGAAGACTTTGTCAGATGCAGACGGAGAAGATGAAGACTCGGCGCCATTTCTCCCCTTTTCAGCCGCAAGACCTACCACGCCACCTCCGCCGAATGATCCTGGTGCCACTGTAAACATATCACCAAAGCGACCAGCACCAGCAGCTCGCCGACTACCCCCTCAATCCCCAGCGAAGCACAGACAAGCCCTTGCCGCCCGAACGCCTCATTCATCCTCGTCTTCGTCACAGTCCCAGCCTCATTCTCAAAATCGAGCACAGCATAACCCGCTTTCGGCTCTATCGCCGAAGCAAAGGCGTGCAGCAAAGGAGGAGAGCGAAGGCACGCCAAGTATGGGTAGTAGCTTCAGCGATCTCGATGATGCGAGCGTGACCCAGAGTGCATTGGAAGAAGCGTTGGCTAATGAGATGCCGCAGGGGGCCATAGGGAGCAGAATGAGCACGATTAGTCAGGCTTTAAGATCGAGGTATCTGTAACCCAAGGAAACACATGACAGCGCCCGGTTTCTCAGCACGTTGGCTAGAGATACTAGTGAGACGCTAATCGCAGTGTATCGTGATTCGATGAAATCAGCATATTCTCTCCGTGGTCCGCTTTCTGATTTTCTAGCCCTTGATGCGCAGTCATCGAAAGTACGATATTTACTATCTTCAAGATCTGTATGGTCAGCTAGATTATGGGGTATCTTGAGAGTGCAATTAAATCTCGCTATCAAGCAGGAAAATTATCAAGGCAACGCATATCTGCAAGGGGGAAATCTGCTACGAAAATGCGCACGAAAAGACCCCGTGCCCAGCTAGTCGTCTGTGAGGTCGACGGTCTCAGTCCTTTTTGACCTTCGAGGTCTTTGACGAGAGCCAGCATCCGCCTCGGTTTTCTCGCGCTCTCGCTTCACACTCGTCGTATATTCTGGCTTGACAATGAGCTCGTCCTCCAAGAGAGCCAACCGGGCCTACGATCAGAATCAGTAGGTGGCACGTGAACTCGAGTGGCAAGGACTGCGCCTACCCTTAAATTCTGTACCTCCTGCTGCAGGTCCTCGGGAGCAACTCGAGGATCTGGAACCTCGATCGCAGGGGAGGGACTTCGTGGTATGCACCCTAAAATTTGCAAAGCGCCTTGGGCATCTGTGAGTGTAAGTCTTTGAGCTTAAGCCAAGGGCACTCACTCCTTGATCTATAATGAATGATGTATTTCACAACATTGCCCACTGGCCCTGGAATTGGATGCATTACATAATACGAAGGCTCCTGTGCTGGGACTGGACGAGCGTTGGTCAAGCTAGATCATCGATCATGAGCATGCAATTATACCAAAAGTCAGATATTGGCAAAAACTACCCTATAATGTTGGTAACGGTCCTGCCTTTCAAGGATCTCTCAGAAAACTCATCAACAATCGTGGATTTTGTCGCCATCGAACTTGGCTTCGGCACATCTCGTTTTTCTCGGCGTACTCGCTGGACTCGAATGTCAATAGTGCCAAGTCTGTCAATTTGTTTGACCGGAGGCCTCGTGCCTGCAGTTTCCTCTAAAATGATAGTGTTAGGGCTATCTTACAAGGTTGAGAACGCTGCACGGCATACTTATTTTCAATTTACCAAAAGTGTAGTCGCTTTGCATCCATTGCCCAGCTCTTGAACAAAAATGGGTTTCACCAGTGAAGACTAATTCTTCGGGCTTGCCTCGGAGAAGCATGCTTTCAAGCTCTTGCCTCGTGCAATAATTAGACGTGGTGATCCTCTGTCCATCAACTGTCATCGTGACTTCGACGGCATCGGTAGGTTTGAGATGGTAAAGCTTGTATTCGGTCGTCAACAACACTCTCACACTAAAGGTGGCGCCGTCAACGGCTTCCACGTAATGCTGTCGAGTGTGGTCACTGCTGGCGGTAGCCACATCGGGATCGTCGTAGAGGTCCAGAATCTCTCCATTTGAGAGCACATCGACTATTATGCCTTGGAAAGGATCCATTATGGAAGCTCAGAATAGTAGAATACAGAGTAATGAAACAGAATAACAACGGTGTAATGAAATTCAATTTGGTCTTTGCGGCTCGGCCTGTACAGTGTCACCGCGACAATGTCCACTAGCCGCCTAGTCCTAAGGTGGGATAATTTCCAAATTTCCACGGACCTGAGTGGTAATGAGTAGGAGAGAATGTCAATGTTTGGACGGAGATATCAGCTTTGTGATAAATCGCAGATCCGATTGAAAAAGGTGGGAGCGCCAAACTGTCGCGCAGTCACGTGAATCAAACCATGTGGGTGATCTGTTATTAACGACCAAAGAGAACGTCTCTACCAATGATATCGCTGGTATGGGAACCGCGGCAGTGCTCCACCTGTCAAGTTTCATACCTTTCACACGGCCATGAGCGGAATCACCAAGTTCGAGCTGGCTTGAACATTGACGAAAGGTTCTGATGCCTGCCACACCCTCCGGCGATTCTTTCCTTGAAAATCACATACAGCCTGGGATTCAGAATTCGGATTTCCGTACTACGTCCTTGACAGACGGTGCGCCTAATCAGGTAGAATCAGAGCCGCTTAGACGATCACAACCGCTTTCTAGCTCAGAAGTACGAGGTTTCAACACCCGCATAAAGCCAGATATTGAAAAGAAGGACACCAGAGACACCTCCCCTCAGACGACGTTACGAACACCACCTCCGCCTATAATTGTCAAAGATCCAGAAAGCCTCGAGCCTTTAGCAATCAACAATCCTGCCTACTTCAACCTTGACTCCGATTCCGACTCCAACTCTTCCCAAATGGGCCGCAAATCACAGAAATCCCCTCTACGCCAGCCAGACCGACCCTCCTCGACAGCTTCTGGTGGCCAGAACGGCTCTGCAAACGGCAACATGGAGTCCCACCTCGAGATGCGTCGGAAACACCTATCCGTCGAATCCCCCACCTCAGAGTCGCAAACTGCAAGCCTCCTGAGCAGAGAAAGCTTCTCTCTGGACAACGATCCCCCACAATCAGCCATGACGACGAATCCTAAAAGCAGCTTCTTCGATCTGCCGCGGCAGGACAAGAGGAACTTCCTGCTACTGGTGCTTCTTTACTTCCTCCAGGGCATACCGATAGGACTGGCGACAGGATCCGTGCCGTTTCTACTGAAGTCACACCTTTCCTACAGCCAGATTGGAGTATTCACCTTAGCGGCGTATCCCTATTCAATAAAATTGCTATGGAGTCCAATAGTGGATGCTGTGTGGTCACCCAAAGTTGGGCGTCGAAAGAGCTGGATCCTGCCAATCCAGGCTTGCTCAGGCTTCGCAATGATATACCTTGGTGGTCGCGTGAAGGAGATGATGGTTGCAGCTGGTGCTAGTGATGGCTCCGGCGTTTGGACGTTCACGTGGTGGTGGTTCTTTCTCGTCTTCCTTTGCGCCACACAAGACATCGCTGTCGACGGCTGGGCTCTTACACTCCTTTCCCCGCAAAACCTCTCCTACGCTTCTACTGCACAAACGGTAGGGTTGACCGGCGGCCACTTCCTCTCCTACACAGTCTTCCTCGCTTTCAACGCTCCCGATTTCGCCAACCGCTGGTTTCGCTCCACCCCCAGCCCGGAAGGCGTCATGACACTCGGAGGCTATCTCACATTCTGGGGCTGGGCATACCTAGCCATGACACTTGGGCTTGCACTCTTGAAGCGCGAAGACAAGACGATGGAAAAAGATGGCATTATGGACGTGTACAAAAGCATGCTGGGCGTAGTGAAATTAAAGAACATCCAGACGATCATCCTCATCCATCTCATCGCCAAAATCGGCTTCCAAGCCAACGACTCGGCCACCAATCTCAAGCTCCTCGACAAGGGATTCAGCCAGGAAGATATGGCCCTCACGGTGCTGATCGACTTCCCCTTCGAACTCACCCTAGGCTACTACGCCGGCCGCTGGTCCGCCATGTATCCACCCATACATGTCTGGTGCTGGGCCTTCATGGGCCGCCTGTTAGCAGCCGGTGTGGCCCAAACCGTCGTGATGATCTTTCCAGCAAACGGAGTGCAGCCGTGGTATCTCCTCACGGTCATCGGCATGCATATCTTCTCCACCTTCACCAACACGGTCATGTTCGTCGCCATTTCCGCATTCCATGCTCGGATCTCAGATCCCGTCATTGGAGGAACATACATGACACTGCTTGCAACGTAAGTCCTCCTCTCCTCAGCTACCCACTTAAGTAAGCATCATCGCTCCTCGAGCTAACTATTCTGTGTAGTGTCTCCAACCTCGGCGGTACCTTCCCCCGCTTCTTCGTCCTCAAGCTCGTCGACGCCTTCACAGTCGCAACCTGCCTCCCACCGCTCCCAGATTCCAAGCCGAAACTCAAAGAAGGCGCAACGCTAATCACCACGCCATTCTCCTGCGTCGTAGAAGCCGAAAAGCATCGTTGCATCGACGGAGGAGGGACGTGCAATATCTCGAGAGATGGATATTATATCACCAATATAATATGTGTGACCATCGGTGTGATCACTTTCTTGGCTTATATACGGCCTGCGGCTTTGAAGTTGCAGGCGTTGCCGCTGAGGGCGTGGCGGTTGGGAAGTGGAGAGCGGAGTTGAGGATGTTTAGAAGCCCGTGCGTATGTAGATACCTTGTAGATTTATGGGAAATACCACTGTTACAGCCGTCCTTTCTACAATTATAGTACCTCTACACTGTAGCCCTCCCCGTCAGAAAACGTGCATCCTTAGCCGGGGGGGGTCCATCTGATCTAGCAATCTAGCGTACAGAATCCATTGTTTCTTTTGCGCATGTAGGCCCATTTCGTAGAGTATCACATGGTTGAAATCTCCTATTGACAGGTACATGGTCCCTCGACGTCCCTAAACTTTGGATTGGGGTGATCGACATGGTCGCACATTGTGTCCCGAGCGTTGTGCCCACTGGCATGGTAGGTACGAAAGGGCGTACTTAGATGCAAAGGGCTAGAAAGGTACAATTTCCCTATCTGGAGTTTCACCTAATAGATTGTAGACAATGTCCATTGGAATATACTATAGTGTTCACTAACAGGTGCTTGAGTGTCCAGCTCCAAGAGATCCACGCTCACTGAAATGCGTCCTTGTAGGGCTTGATGTCATGGCGAATACTCCTCGTGATATGTACAAAGAATACAAAATAAGGTATAATACGTGTGCCGAAGAATGCCCCCATAGGAGCCCAGTCAAGAGTGTACATTTGTGTCCCCATATTGACACTAAACCCTAGTAAGATGCAGAATTAGAAGTGAATGTCGATCTAAAAAGCCTGCCCATGCGGTACGTTAGGCATCGGTGAACCCCTTGCCCCTCCGTGGCCCCCAGGGAGTTCAAAGTCCGGGTTCGAATTCAGGACCATGTCCCTCTGCTGCTGTGGCGGTGCTGGTCGTCTCCCGGGCACGCTCAAGTGGCCCGGGCGTGAACCATCTTGTGGTCTCCAGTTCGGATTCACGCCTCGTTGCGAAATAGACGTCATGTTGCTAAGATCGCTCGCTGCGGGACTTATGAGACCGTCTTGGCCCTCTTGAAATGATTCGTAGCTGCGGGATGGATCGATATGGTGTTGCTGGCTGGGACCCATATTAGGCTGTCCTGGCATGAGTGCATGAGGGAGAGTGTTGGTTTGGGGGAGGGCGGAGTTGGGAAGGTCCGGGGCGAAACGTGGGTCAACGTCTTCGTAATAATCATCTGCTGACGATTGGTTGCGACGGTGACCTTCCGGCTGGACTTTGGGGGGGGATGAGCTGTGCAATTCGTGCTCGCGGGGCGTATACTGGACGGGGAGTTCGACTGGATCGATGGCCATGGTGTTGGGAGGTGGGGTCACACCACGAGCTACATTGCTGTTGCCTGTCCACGCTGCGCGGGGAGAGACATATGGTCTTGAATCTGTCAGTGTAGATCCATGATATAATTGCAGGGTGTACTCACTCATTGGCACTGTAGACGCCATTCGAGTCTCTGTGCTCTTGTTCCTGCCGATGGCCTTCGAAACCTTGAACATTGCCGTCGTTGTCGTGCACTTGCTTATGCGGAGGGAATGTTGGGGATCGATATGAAGGGCTGCCGTGCCTTGCATCCATTTCAACAGCCTGGCCAATGGTATGGTCTTCGCCGGGGTATGGGGTGACCGGTGACGGTGGAGAAGGGTTGCTTCGATGTTGCGGAACCGGTAATGCTGGAGGAGACTCTCTTGGGACATATCCGTAGCCTCCTGGTATTGGACCCGGGGATGGGTTTCTGCCATAACCACCAGGAGCAGATGGAGGACCTGGCGAAGGTCCCCTGCCGTAGCCACCAGGCGCCGAGGGTGGCCCAGGGGACTGTTGTCGGCGATATCCACCGGGTGCTGAGGGTGGCCCTGGGGATGGACGACGACCATAGCCTGGCGCTGAAGGACTCCTTCCGTAGCCTGCAGGCCCAGGGCCGTCATACTGTCCTTGTCGCTCTAGCGCGGGATGCGGTGGCTCTTGCCCTCTGCTCCACTCCCCAGCCATCATGCCTGCACCCGCACCTGCAGCCATTGGACCTAGTGGTATGCCTCCCCTACCATAGCCGCCCCTCCCTCTACCTGGACCCGGCCCATAAGCTCCGCCTCTTGGCCCTCCTCTGGCGTATCCCCTTGGTGGGCCAAATCCTCCTCTGCCTCTACCTCGAGATCCTTGTGAATTCAACGTCTCATTGGAGTACCGATTTCGTAACTTCGGAGGTTCTGATTGGTCTCTTCTCGTACCGGCTGGCGGCATTGAACCGATGGCGTTCGATGGTGGTAATAGGTTGCCATACTCATCTCTGGCTCCATCATGTCCAACGCGCCCACCCCGGATACTTCCTGGTCCTCCTCTTCTTGGTGGACCATATCTATTCATCTCGTCACCAGCGAAATTTCCCCGGCTACCAGGCATACTTGGCAATGTTTTGTCAGATGGTGTTCTGATATTGAGGGGTATCATATCATCTTCGGTTGCAGGATTGGTCTCAAATGTTGCGAACTTCGGCAGTTTGTCCGATCCTGAACCGCCACTCATGTCTGACTGGGAAGGCAAAGGAGGAGGGGACTCTGCTCGATCCATAGCCATGACAGGCGGTGAAGCCTGTCGAGCGTAGAAATTTTCTCCGTTCATCTCCGCATTCTCTGCTATCCGTTTCTTTCGAGCTTTCCTGCTCACTAGTGTTCTTCTCATCGCACATGTTATGATACCACTTGCCAGGATCAGAATGGTTGATGCTAGAACGATCCACCCACCCCATGCCAGATGCGGAACAAACAACAAGATATCCACAAGGAATGCCAGTAGGGTGACCAAAAGTGTTGGAATTGATATGATGATCAGAGCGAGTAAATAGCGCGGAGAATGTGACGGCGAATGCAAGTGAGAAGTCGCTGCCAGTAAGAAGCATATCAGGGTAAGGAAGGCTGCGACAGGGTGGACTACCAAGATTGAAGAGAGATCGGAGCGAGCGTTGGAGGGAAGCGTAAAGTCGGAGTTGTCATTAGAGTTACCAAAGAGGCTCTTGGCATCTGCAGACGAATGATTAGCAGTGGTTCCAGAGGACATAGCGCAACTCTTCCAGTGTCATAGGAAGTCGGTATTTCACCTCCTACAGTTTGTCTCCCAAATCTTGCCTGAAGGAGGTGGTGTACTTTTCGGCAGATGTCACTTACCAACAGGATATCCAATTTGAATCTTACTACACCCAGTCGGCTTGCAGTATCCAAAAACGCCAAAACTAACCCCATTGAATTTCGCAAGTGGTATACCCTTAACGATAGGTGTAGAGATGGTCGATATAAGTAGTAGCACAAAGGCAACGAAGAAGATAATCGTCAAAGGCGTTGCTGGACGAAGCATGTTGTCTGTCGTCGTCTAAAAGTATACGCAAGAATAACAGCGTCGAATCGGCTGGCTGGTACTGTCAGAGCATGGAGTCGTGAATGGCCGTCGTTCTGATTGGAGATGGTAGAAGGCCGACAGAGCTCAGCCGACGCATTCGCGATGGCTACGAGAAATCCATCGAGGCACAATGATCAGTGGTCGCCCAGATCCTTTTCTGCTAATATCGTAGAGTGGTGCCCAACGCTTCGTAGTTGACCGTTTTTGTGATACTCCGTCTTGGTGATTGGAATTAGAACTTGGAATAGAGTCCCGCACGTAAGCTTAGGGCTAGCTTTTAGTGTGGCTGTCGATGGTTTAGGGCCGCTTGACGAACGGAGCTGCCCTATTCCACAATAGCAGTGTTTCTAAAAGGAGTGACGAAGTATCAGAAGTATTAGAATTATAAGGAATGAGTGACGCGAAATAGAAGAAAAAGAAGAAACAAATTGAAGCAACCCAGCAAGTTTGCAAGCCCGCTGTTTAGGGGGGCGCCGAGTTGGCAGACGCGACAGATTAGAGCCCCATCTTTTACAGGCACAGCCGAGTCTAAAGTGGGTGTAATTCAGGGTCTGTTACGGCAATGCATGCGTGTATCAGGACGACGCGCAGATCGCCGTAGTCCTTGCGATATCATGACGAGACGATCTTAGAAAGCCGTTTTGCTGGTTACGACGAAAAATGTTCGGCGATGGTAAATAGACTCCCCGCAGCGACATGATACTCCCTAAATTAGGGTTCTGCTCACGTTGCCTCAGACGATCAAAGGACGCTGAGGTTCTAGCAAAGAGCCCACTCTTTCTGTCAATTCCGCACCGCAGATTTCTCCAAACCCAGCAGTTTCAACCCTTTGCTCCGCCAAACCCCAGCTCCCTTCCCAAAGCAGCCCCGCCGAGAACGTACCGTCGATCAAAACGATGGGCTCGCCGTTTGGTCTATCTCGCTGTAGGAACAGGCGTTCTGACAGTCCTCGACAGACAATATTATGCCTCTGCATTGACTCGAAGCGCTCGTACCTTCGGTCTGGGGTTAGTAGTGGCACTCGATTACAAGATCAACTTTCGCCCTCACCCTCCACTCGCAGCATCGATACCAGCCCTGCATGCCCGGAACGCAGAACGATTTGCCGGCCTGCTTGGAACAAACGGAGGCCTCTATCTCAAGATCGGTCAGGCCATCGCAATGCAGTCAGCGGTGCTACCCCCAGAATTCCAGAAAATGTTCGCCAAGATGTTCGATGATGCACCTCAAAATTCCTGGAAAGACGTTGAAAAGGTCATACAAGAAGACTTTGGGAAATCGCCGGAGGAGGTTTTTGGAGTCAGCTTTAGCGGAGACCCAGAGAAGGGTGTTATGGAGAGAACAGCCAGAGCAAGTGCTAGTGTTGCACAGGTTCACTGGGCGAGGTTACCAAATGGGGATGAAGTTGCTATAAAAGTGCAGAAGCGAGAGATTGACCAACAGGTTGGCTGGGATCTTTGGGCCTTCAAGTGTGATTTCCCCATCCGTCATATCTACTTAAAGTGCTAAGGTGTACTCGGGTTTTAGGGTAGTAGCAAAGATATACACATACTGGTTCGACCTTCCGTTATACAGCTTAGTCCCCTTCATCACGGAGCGGCTGCAGCTTGAAACAAATTTTGTCAATGAAGCGGACAATGCTGAGCGTATGGCACAGCTAGTGGCTGGAGAGCCTCGACTGCGCGGTCGGGTATATGTTCCCAAAGTCTACCGCGCACTAAGCTCGAAGCGTGTCATGACCGCTGAATGGATAGAAGGCGTTCGTCTATGGGACAAGGAAAACCTGACGAAACCTTGGCAAGGCAGATGGCGACAAGGCAGTCCTGGGTGTGGGGGTGCACCTCTAGATCCTCCAAGGCAAGAAGAAGTGGCCGAGGTACTACGTAGCAATCTTGTTGACCAGAAATTGAAGCCCAATCGAGACTGGTGGAAAGGTCAAGATGGAAGCGGCGGCCTCGGTCTGTCGTTGAAGGCTGTTATGACGGAGATGATAGATCTTTTCTCCGCCCAGATGTTTCTCTGGGGCTGGGTCCACTGCGATCCTCATCCTGGCAACATTTTCATCCGGCGGCTTCCCTCTGGAAAGCCAGAGCTTGTACTGATCGATCACGGTCTTTACGTGCATATGAAACCCGAATTCCGTCATCAATATAGCCTGTTCTGGAAGAGCTTGATGACATTCGACAACGAAACAATCAGCCAAATAGTCAAAGGATGGGGTATCAATAGTCCTGACTTATTTGCTTCAGCTACACTTATGAGGCCATATACCGGCGGTGACAATAGCACGTCGAACTCATTGAAGCGGCCTCTGACAGGTAAAGAGCAGCAAGAGCGCGCTTACGAAATGCAACAAAAGATGCGGAAGGGTATCAAAGAAATCCTAGGTGACGAGAAGAAATGGCCACAGGAGCTGATTTTCATCGGACGAAACCTTCGTATTGTCCAAGGAAATAATCAGTTCCTAGGCTCTCCTGTGAATCGTATTAAAATCACAGGTAACTGGGCTTCTCGAAGTCTGGTCGATAGTCCTGATCTGAGCTATCGCGAGAAGTTCAAAAATCTGGGGCAACACCTGCTCTTCAAATTCGTGCTCTTCGGCAGCGACGTGTACTTCTACTTTGGTAAGATCAAACAGGTTTTTGGTATGGGTGGTGGGATGGAGGACGATATGGAGTTGCATATGAAGAGTATGGCAAAGGATTTCGGGGTCGAGCTGAATCACGGGGTCTTTGACGGATGAGACGGCAAGTGATGAGAAGTAGATCGCTTGTTTAGACGATCACGGATCATGGCAATTATGCACGGGAAAATATAGAGCGATTCAAGATTTATCATGTCTCTCGTGGTCAATTGTGCTCTTTCAACTCCTGCTTTCTCCGACCCTACTACCAAGCGGCGAGCGGCGAACGGCATGCTCACTGTCACGAAAACCCGGTGAATTCTAAGTTCAGGTCACAGCAACACTGCGAGCTAATGCCTTCCAGTTTCTTGATTCCCTCAACTTTCCACTCAATAAATACCAATCCGTTCTGTACTTTCCATCCTTCACTCTGGCCGCCATGGCAGATCATTGCGGCGTGCATAAATACTCTATTGCTTCTAGCATATCCATCAGGTTGCTCGTCCTCACCAATACCAGGCTTATGTCCGTTAAGCTTCACCATCTTATGATATTGAGGAGCAAGAGATCATCGATATGCTACCGAATGTTGACGAGGGGAGAGCGACCTGTGATGGGAAAGATATGGAGATGCTGAGAAGAACGGCTGAGATGTGATGACTGTTACTGAGCATGATAGCATTCTAGAGCATGCACACCTCGTCCACTAATGCCATTTGGCTAGCATGATTAAACTAATACGCTTTCTTGCTCTTCCGAGACGATAGGAGATCTTTACGGGAGACATCAGAATAGCGAATTGCATGACACCAGCGAGAACCGTTGAACCAACCTGTGGTTGTTGACTTTGTCTCCAATTATGGTTTAGCGCTAGTGTTTGTTGACATCATGACGGTCCACTCCGGATACTCTTCCATCATCCCAATGCACTCCCTCGAAATCCCCATAGTACTGCGGATCTCATGGACCTCTCCCAGTACCTCCCCACCATCCCCCCTCCACCTCGCCCCGATCTCAAGCCCCTCGCAAACACCATCCCTCTCACACCCCTCGCAGCCCTCGCCCCACCCTTAATGTACTACCTCGCCGCCATCCTCCTCCCACCCTTCCCAACCCACCATCCCAAAACGCTCATAGCCCTCCTCCGCAACACCCTCGCCGCTCTCTCCGGCCTCCTCTTCTTCCGCCTCCCACTACGCTACCACGTCCCCTTCAGCGTAGGCCTGACCTACCAACTCGCCCTCGTCGGCCTCTACGGCGGCTGCAGGGTGCTGGATGCCTTCTTCATAAGCCCATACCTCTTCCACCACATACCACGTCGCGTCAAATATCACCATCTGCCCGCCACGCCGAATCCTACACCCTGCGGTCCAGACGCTGAGGATTATTTCAGCTTGCATTTCCTAAAGGTGGGTGGCGAGCCGGTAACGGAGACGGCGGTCACGGATGAAGGATGGCCGCATGGGTGGAGGGATCGGATGAGTTGGGCGCTGGAGCTTGAGTTGTCGATGCGTGGGGCGGGGTTTACGTGGACAAGTGCGGACGTGAGACATACGAAGAAGACGTGGCGGCCTAAGGTGCGGGATCGTGCGCATTCCATTGTGGTCCATGTGTTGCCGGTCTTGTTGGTTAGTTGGGCCGTGATTAGGGATATATATACGAACTATTTGCAGCATGGCGAGGGGTTGGATGATTTGCCGTATCCGATACAGGGGTTTCTGACTCTGAGTCTGGGAGGCTTTTTGATGTCTGCGTTTTCACTCGGGCATTCCATGTTTGCGATTATGTTGGCTCCGCTGGCGCCGCATCCGTTGAGTTATTTTCCACCGCTTTACACGGCTAGGGTATGGGACTTGGTCAGTGTTAGGGGTTTTTGGAGTTATGGTTGGCATCGTCTTTTCAGCCGGTTGTTTTTGGTCTATGGGGTTTGGCCTGGGGAATGGCTTGAAAGGAGATTGACGGTCAAAGGGGCAAGTGAGGATGCTGATGTGGGGAAAGTACTTGGGTGTGTATTCAGCGGGTCCTCTTCATTGTATTTTCATCATCAAATGTTGACTGTAGCCCGCTGTTCCCGACCAGTCAATTGTCTCCTTCGTAAATTCGGCTGGTCCAAACGGCATTTGATGAGTGTAATGCTGACTTTAAGCTCTACACAGGGGATTCGTGAGTAGTGGGTTCGTGCATAGTTTCGCCGTACATACGGTAATGGGCGGATGGGAAGGAGCATGGGGTGAGGCATGGTTCTTTGCAGGGAATGGTCTGGCTGTGGTAATCGAAGAAGGGGTGAAGAGGGTTGTTCTCCAGCGAAGAATGCAACTGATGAAGAACGGGAGACAGAACAATGGCACAGAGGAGGGTACCAAAGCGTTGGACAGATGGTATGATGGTGTAATTGGTCGGGTATGGTGGATTTTCGTAGTGTGTTATACTGGCCGCAACTTCGCTAGAGGTTGGGTGAGGGCTGGGTTGGTTAGGGAGATGGCTGGTTTGTGAAGTCAGGAACCATTCTGGGAGTACTTGATAGAATATAGAACCCTTTTTGGTGTACTCATCGAACGCTTATTCGCTATTTCTGGAAACGACAACTAATATGTGGGATAGATTGAAGGAGAATGCAAAAATACATAAAGCTGGCGAATCATGGAGACAGTGACTGATATGCTGGTTCCTTGCAGACGTATCTTTTGCTGTTACAATGTAACGTGTCTCTGGACGATACAGTCGAACGGCGCCCTCCCTCCGCCCTCATTTGTTTAATTTGGCCATGTCGTTCCATCTTCTCGCCAGATAGGATTGTATTCATACCTCTACACACCACATAAAGCGTCGACGACTCGCCAATGCAATTCGAATCTTCAGTCGCGATTGACCGACTTGACTCGAGACTGTCCCTCTTTGAGTAGCCGATTTGCACGCTGCCCTGCGAGCACCGTAACCACTTTCTTACTCAGGTAGTGGAATTTCACATCTGTACTCAAGCTGAAGGAGATCTGAAAACAGACCGAAAAGGAAGGGTGCATGATATGCCAAGTGTAGCAGAATCAAAGCCCAATGCAATTCGGATGCGTGGTGGATGGCCCACCAAGCCAAGCGCTACAGCGTCCACGTTCAAAACCAGAGTCAAGTATGTTGTAAGAGGTTATTTGGAATTGTCTCCAGTCGTGTTGCTTAGAATAGGGACCATACCCTGTCAACCTGGCAGTCTAGAGTGTAGAACTATTTTAGGCTTGGCTTGGGCGGTTCAATCGTACACATATAGATTGATGTATTTCGAATGATCACATTGTTATCTGCTACCAAGTTTTGCAAGTCGGCCGTTGTCCATGGTTCGAGACTCTGCGAGTTATCAATGTAGTACTCAGTGCTGCTTCCTGATTTGGCATGTTATCACAGTTATGAGTCTTGGCAATGAATAGTTGGCAGCGTAGTGGAACAGGGGTGAACAGATAATCGATATTTGGAAGTCTGGCAGGCCATTGCGATAGGGGCAACAGGGATAGGAAACCGGGGATATCGTCAGGGTTATCGTTCAGCTGGTCTTGTCCTGTGCGATTGAATTTTATCCTTGCCTATCAATACTCGGTACTCCGTATCAGTAGCCGGCCGTTAGTCACCATTCACTTAGGAATACGTTACTGTCACTGCCCTGACGCCCGGTATACTTGAAATGTTAGCGTCCTGGCTTAAGCTAGCATAAGACTAGTACATGCCGTGCGAAATCTTTCCTTGTGGCGCTTCTCGCCATGCGCCCTGCAGTGCATCAGCGCGGGCTGACGTGCGACCTCTCGTTAAGTACCTGAGAACATGGATGCATACATTGGCTTTGCCACATTATTGTCAACGTTGCCCCTTCTCCTCGGCCCCAGATTATTCTATCAAAAGTCCCCAGATTTACATCGATAAGTCTTCTAGGTAAGACTCCAGGCAAACCTAAAGAATTGAAGATTGACTTCTATGACGTCACAGTAATGAAAGTCTTGGCAGATGTTTCCCTTGTTGCGACCACTTATACATTTATAATCATGAAATCATATTCATTCTAAATTCACGTGAATACTGTTTTAGCCGCACGGCCGGTGTCTCAAGTGTTGACGGCTGGGGAAAAAGAATCAACAAGCGGTAGCGGAGGGAAGTCCACTTTCCCAGCGCCCATGCCATACATATCTGTACCTTGTGTCTGTACATACCGATCTCGAAGTCGCAGTCAATTTGTAATCCATCACGAGCTTAGTGACTCATGGCACGATATGTATCACGCTCACGTAAATGAAAATACGACATAAACAACTTTCAGCGAACTATGTCCGCCCTTCAGAGCCATGGCGAGTCTTCAGAAGGTGAGTATGAAGATGAGGCGGCCATGCCAGAAGGGCATTGGCAAGCTCAACAACAGGCATCTGTAGTGTCCACGGCACCTCATGACGGCAGCATGGCCACGAACAATCAATCCAGCACTCAAGCGCGAATGCAGAAGCGTAGACGAGTGACGAGAGCCTGCGACGAATGTCGACGAAAGAAAATCAAATGCGACGCGAAGCAGCCATGCACTCACTGCACGGTCTACAGCTACAGTCAGTAGGATGGTCGATGAATTTCGTGTTAGATCCTGTCCTATAGTTGACTCTCGTATACAGATTGCACCTACGATCAACCGTCTAACCGAAAACGCAATCCTGCCCCTCAGTATGTCGAGGGCTTGGAGAAACGTCTTCAGCGGGCCGAAGCTCTCCTCAGCACGGTCTTCCCAGACGTCAATTTGGACGACTCCGACTTCGATGCCGCCGTCCCACAACGCATCCATAATGCAATGAAACATGAAACGCAGCCCCTACCATCAAGCCAAGCAAGACCTTGGGCGCCATTGGAAAAACATCAGCAGAGACCTAGTAACGAAAAGGATCCCATGTTAGAGTCTATGGTCACAAATACTGGATCTTTGGATCTGGATGACGAGGGCAACTGGGATTTTCACGGCCATTCGTCTGGACGGTTCTTCTTACGAAGGATGCGCGATCAGTTCGGAGACTTGATGGGAAAGCCAGATGCGCTGCCACTTATGAATTACTCGCGCTTATCACAGCCTGCTCAATCCGTTGGGTCACCAAAGGCTTCAGTGAATACTCCACTAGATCCAAGTAAACCCAAGACGCATGATCTGCCAGCCAAACGTTGTGCACTGTTGTTGAGTGGAAACGCGCTTGACGATGCTGGGGCTATTTTACGCATCGTCCATCAACCTTCATATTACTCTATGCTACATCGAATATATGACATGCCTTACGAAGAATTTGGCGATAAAGAGCACAGGTTCCTGCCCCTTTTGTATGGTGTACTCGCGCTTGGCGCTCTGTTTGGAAAAGCGGAGCAAAGCGAGTTGCAGACGAATGGCTATGAACATGCAATCGACCAAGGGTGAGTATTAAACCGGAACTTGCAATGCTTCATCCGCTGACTGACTTGCAGATATCATTGGCACAGAGTCTCCCGCTCGATGATTGAGGTGACTGACTGTCGAGACCTGATAGCGTTACAGATACTGCTGTATTTGATATTATTCCTGCAATCCTCTGCACGCCTTAGTACGTGCTATGAATATCTTGGCATAGCACTGAGATCTGCAATACGTATGGGCCTGCATCGTTCTGTCTCAAACGCTTTCAATCCAGTCGAGACAGAGCTTCGTAAGCGTATATTTTGGATAGTCCGAAAACTGGACATCTATGTAGGTGCCCTGCTTGGCTTGCCCCAAATGCTGAGCAACGACGATATTGATCAAGAAATGCCCCTGGAAATTGATGATGAGTATATCACGACGGAGAATATCTCACCAATGCCGCCCGGAAAGTTATCGCTTTTCACCGCATTAAATGACCACACACGACTCGTGGAGATCTTAGCCAAAACAATGAAATTTATCTACCCAATCAAAGGCAATCACTCGCGAGGTAAAACAAGCCATTCATACGTTGTCAGTCATGCCAGCATTCGAGAGATAGAGCAGGACCTTCAGCATTGGATGGAAGCTTTGCCCATGCAATTTCGGCCAGGCCAGGAAGCACCACCGGAATTTATGAGGTAATAGCTCAATCACCACTATGATTTCACATATGCTGATTTCACCAGGATACGACATATTCTTCGAATGGCTTATGCGCATATTCAGATGTTGTTGTATCGCCCTTTTCTTCATTATGTTTCTCGGTCATATAGGGCGAAGAAAATTGACAGAAGATCATACGCCTGTGCTGCTGCTTGTGTGAGCGTTTCGCGCAACATAGTTCAACTGACCGGTCAGATGAAAAGGAAGGGACTGTTGGTAGGTTCGTATTGGTTCTACATGTACACGACATTCTTTGCCATCATATCATTGGTGTTTTACATCCTGGAGAATCCTCAGAGTGCAGAAGTAGGAGACATTGAAAAGGATGCATATGAGGGTAGAGACACACTTGCCGCACTTGCAGCAAAGAGCTTAGCAGCTGATACATGCTCGAGGATGTTGACAGTAAGCACGGTATCTGGATCAGCGAATTGAATTCATTCAAGTTTTGCTGACAAACGCAACAAGGAGCTCTTCGAGCAACTTCCAGGAAAGCTTCAGGAAGTACGAAACGATGCCTCACAAAAGAAACCGCCAGCTCCGTCCTCGCACACCACTCCACGACCGCAAATATTGCACAGCGCTCAAGCTCAAATCTCAAGAACTATGGCTAGCAGTCAATTAAACAATGCTGGCCCCACGGATGGGTTGTCATCTACCTATCAAAGCTCTTGGCAGCGTCCTTCGATCCCATATGATACTCCATTGCTCAGGCATCAAATTCCTCCCGGTATTGATTCAGACAATCGTCGGGTATCACAAGTTCACTACAGCCCTGAAAACCCAACCGACCCTGGAGTGCAAAGCCCAAATAGTCGAAGCGGCTCGCAGCCCTCAAGTACGACTCAATCTGTCTATACCTTGCAAAATCCATATACTGGACAAAGTATTCCAGATCTTTCAGCGTTGATGTTTCCCTCTGCCGACCCGTTCGTTTACCCCAATCAGCCGATGACTACTCTGGAGAACCGACAATATATCAAACAGGAGAATGCCATACCCTCTGGTATGTTCGACTTACCTGGTCCTACCCATGCAAACGCTCCCTACCACGCTACAGATCCACAGGTATATGGTCAGCCGCCGTCGTTCTTGATGCAAGGACAAGAGCCGGGATATGTGCCAAATGTATATCCATCCACCAATCTGGGTAGTAGGGATAACAACACACCCTTGGTGCCAAGGCAAGAAAGCAGTACAGAAGGCTGGCCTCAACACCAGCATCAATTCGATCAGATTTTTGGAGAGGATTGGGGAGGTTGGATGAATCAAGGAGGTCGGTAATAGTTCATGATTGATATCCACGAGGACTCGACTGTACATAGGATATTCACTCAGCGGTCCTTACTTCGTTGTATATAGATGCCACAATCATTTCCGGATCATGAGGTGTGTTCTATGTCGTTTGCACCGGCTTTTGATAAGAGACAGGTGCATGTAGATGTGAGCCTCTACCGTCACGGCGACGACCCAATGGCTTTAAGACCTTCCACACAGCAGCATCGACTTATGCAACATGCTGTATCTTCAAAGCCTGATTGGTTGATTAACGAGCGACTGGTGCAATTCCACGTAGCCGCTTCCCGTACCTTACAGACCATAGCAAATAGCACCCTATCTCTTTACTGGGTTTCAGAGGATATTACTCCATTAGGGAAAGCTCGCATCAGCATAGCTCTTGGCCACAGCGGAATGCGTGGAAAGCTTGGAAGACAGTAGTCAGCCAAAGGGGCGCATAACGTTATTGTTGAGCCAAAGCTTGGCGATGAAAAACACTGGCTTGCTTATCTTGCGAAAAGTCTGCACATAGGCAATGCGGCTACGGAATAGTCAGCCGTTTGTTGAGATACAGTCACACAGTATTGTGAGAAGAAGGCGCAGTGCAGAAGACTAAAGTAGGTGAGTAGGTACTTTGAGGTAGCTTTTGACCCCTCGGACTGCCAAGGCTCTCCACTCCGACAGCCAAGCGCGGAAGGCCGCCAATTTCCTTCGATGTTCTGTTCGCCCACTTCCTTAATTTGACACTACTCCTAAAGTCGCCCTCTTGATTTCATCAATTTCACATCTCCACAACACCGGTTATCCTTGAATTTGTGGACAATCGCAGCTTGATCTCGATCATTATCAGATCTTTGAGTTGTTTGGCCGACAAGCCTGATAATTCTTGGCATTTGACAAGATGTCGCAGAGCCAAGAGCCTGGGCATGATTCCCATGAACATCCTCATCATCAGTTAGAACATCCTCATCAACAGTTGGACCATCCTCATCAACAGCTCGAACATCCTCATCAACAGCTCCAACAACCCCTTCACCAATTGCAACAGGCTGCAGGTACACCACTACAAAGCAGCGACAGCCAATTCGCTTGCCAGTGGAATGGTTGCAACGACCATGCAGCAAATGCGGAAACGCTCTACGTAAGCGTTCACTCTGCCATCCAACATGTATAAGTTTGAGCTAATCACCAGGATCATCGAACAGGACCATGTCTGCGAAAGCCATATCGGACGCAAGAGTACCAATAATTTGAACCTCACCTGTGCGTGGGGTAGTTGCCGTGTCACCGTTGTGAAACGCGACCATATCACTTCGCATATCCGTGTCCACGTTCCCTTGAAGCCTCATCGATGCGAATTCTGTGGCAAAGCCTTCAAGCGGCCCCAAGACCTCAAGAAACATGTCAAGACGCACGCTGATGACTCGGTATTGCTTCAGCCTGGAGTCAACGGAGCGAACCGTGGACAGCAGAATGGCCTGCAGAATGGATACAATGCGCAACAACAGCAACAGCAGAAAGGTGTGTAGCCCCACAGCTCATGCTCCCAATCCTAGCCCACTTGAGACACAATCACTGACATGCATGCTATCACTCGCTCAGCCCAAGACTTCTTTCCAGGTCAGCAGCCGCTTCATTCTAATATGGCCATGAGCTATCCACAACATCAGCCTCATAACGGGCAAAATTATTATGCTCCTCCTGCCACATCTCAGGCTTCGTATTCATATGGAAATGTGTCTTATGCCGTCAATCATGGTGGTGAAGTCGGCAATCAAGCCTCAATCGAGGCTCAAAAACAGGGCCTTGAAACGATTAGGGACCTCGTCATGGTACGTGACCTAGTCTAAATTCCTCTTCTTGCCTACCTATTATGCGCATCGGTATCTCCTTAGCTCTCACTATCAACTCAGAGACGTGTAGAACTGACTTGGCTCTTTAATTAGGATGGTAGAGCGGGTACCCTCGATACTAGCTCATATAATCAGATTTCCAGCCGTCTTGCGGCTATCAATGGAAGCAGCAACTTGACCTTCCTTGGGGGCCCGTCCATGGGGGAATATCAATCCGGTGGCGGCAGTCCTGGCGTTGGAGTCTACGGGCCAACCGCTCAATACGCAATGCCAGCTATCCCGAATCTAAGGACTAAGGGCGACCTTGTTAATGCCGATCAAGTCTTCCAAGCCATGCAGACCACAATTTATGAGAATCCGAACGCGATCGCAGCAGCGGGTGTTGGTCAGCCGGGCGTTCAGTACGTCCAAGCAATGAGTCAGCGACAGAGTCACTCTCCACCAGGATTGCAGCTGCCAATTGCCCGCAATGCTAGCTATGTGCCGAACATGGGAGGGCAATCTCCACAATCACACAACAGCGGTACTCCAGCTTTAACACCGCCCTCGAGCGCTCAATCATATACCTCAGGTAACTCACCACCTTCGCTCCAAGGTAACAGCCACTTCGCGCCTGCACCACCTGCAGCCATGTATCCAACTCTGCCAGGAGCCTCTTCAGACACAGCAGGTGGTTATACCTCTTCCAGTATGGCGCTAGCGTCTGCGCTCGGAACCCAATTCGATGACGGCCATCGACGTCGCTACAGCGGAGGCAGACTTCAAAGAGCACAGCCAATTCACCAGGAAGTCAAGACTGAAGACGCTATGGATACTACCGAAGATGGCGCGAAGACCCCGAAGAATGCCGCTCTGTCCGGCTCACCCACAGAATCCCAGCCAGCAGCTAAACCTCAGAGCTCTCGCCAAAAGGCGGATTTCTCCTCCAACCTGGATCCAGCTCTGGGTGGTCTAGCTTCACCATCATCAGGCGAGATGGATGAGGTAGCAATCAAAGGGAACGAGATGTGGGTCGGAAATGCTCGGACAGTGGAGAGTATCAGGGCTTGGCTCAAGCAGCGCTTAGAGTCCAACGACTATTCGAGTGAAGAGGAGATGCAGAGGAAGCAACCCGAAATGCAAGAAGCGTCTCCCAGTCTTTATCCAGTACTTTCCGAGGCGTAGGAGGAGATTACTGGAAGAAGGAGGTCGGATCGCAAGGGATCTCAGGTCAAGGTTTCTGTTTACATGGTGTTTGAAAGGGCGAATGGGCTTACCATGCGGCTTGTACACTTATTTGGGCATTTAATGACTTTTATTCAGTGACCGAGGGACACTGTTGAATGGGCCACTCTTAGTAGACGGTATCCAATGTGCCCAGTCTACACTACGAGCAGCATATCACAATCTTACTAAAGCAGGCAAACTTCTTAGTTCGTATGCGGTACAACAGGAAAAGTGAACAATCGGCATAAATCTCAGCTTGCTGCGCGCAGGTGCGTAGGCCAGTCAAGAGGATCGACGACTGCACCTGTAGGCAATATTACTCTGTGAATTAGACGTAGTGAACCTCCCTATGGAATATGGTAGGTGGTCTACAGTCGAAAGTATTTCACTCTCTCTTGGTAAATTGTACGCCAAGATCCTCAGGGAACAGACCCTTCCTTTCTGTTCACTACAACTGAGACACTGAATCACTCACTACAAGAAGGAGGTGCCGATCTATACCGCTGACTATGCCCCACTCAGTCCAACGAGGTTATATATCCTCAAATTCCGTTGCGTCTGATAGCGACATTTCGGATGCCTCTTCTAGCGTTGTCTCCGAACCGGTATCACTTGCAGGGGGTCACTCCAGAAAAAGGAAAAGGCCTTCACCCGTGTCAGATAGTTCAGTAGCAGAGCCTACACGTCCATTCTCGTTCACCACATCCCGCGTCAAAACTCGAAGTTCTACTTCCACCGCTCAAGACCCAACACAAATCAAACACCCGACTGTTCTCAGTGGCAAAGTGGTCGATTCGAAGGCCAGCTTTGCTACCCTAAACGTATCACCATGGCTAATTGCCTCCTTGGCAGCAATGGAGATCAAGCGACCTACAGGCATTCAAAAAGGCTGCATACCTAAGATACTTGAAGGTCAGGATGTAATAGGGAGCGGTAGAACGGGTAGTGGGAAGACCGTAGCATTCACGGTGCCAATACTACAGAAATGGGCCGAGGATCCCATGGGTATCTATGCAATTATACTCACGCCTACGAGGGAGCTCGCACTGCAGATCTTTGAGCAGGTCAAGGCGATCTCAGCACCCCAGTCGCTAAAGCCTATACTTGTTACTGGAGGTGTAGAAATGAGACCACAGGCCTTGGAGCTGTCGAGGAGGCCGCATGTGGTTATTGCTACGCCGGGGAGATTGGCAGATCATATACTGACCTCTGGGGCAGACACAACGATTGGGTTGCGCAGGGTCAAGGTCGTTGTGCTTGACGAAGCCGATCGCTTGTTGGCTGCTGGGCCTGGTAGTATGCTACCGGATGTTGAGACGTGTTTGAATGCTCTACCACCATCAGCAGAACGGCAAACATGTCTCTTTACTGCTACACTGACTCCAGAAGTCATGGCTCTAAAGTCACTACCTCGAGGAAAAGGCAGACCACCGATCTTTGTTTGCGAAGCCGACATCGCCGACCTTGCTGTACCTTCTACTCTCACCCAAGTATACCTTCAAGTCCCTCTGACATACCGCGAAGCCTACCTTCACATCCTCCTCCTAACAGCTCGCAATGCCGCGAAAAGGTCCATCATTGTCTTCTGCAATCGAACCGCCAGTGCGAACCTTCTCGAGCGTTTACTCAGGCTGCTTGAACACAGGGTCACATCTCTACACTCTCTCCTCCCCCAGCGAGATCGTACGGACAATCTTGCTCGTTTTCGCGCGTCGGCAGCACGCATCTTAGTAGCTACAGATGTCGCCAGCCGCGGTCTTGACATTCCCGCGGTGGATCTCGTGATCAACTACGACGTGCCGCGCAACCCTGATGACTACATCCATCGCGTTGGGCGTACAGCTAGAGCAGGCAAAGAGGGGGAGGCGATTACATTGGTTGGGCAGAGGGACGTGGCATTATTCTTAGCTATAGAAGCGAGGATTGGAATAAAGATGGAGGCATTCGAAGAGGAAGGCGTGAACATTGAGACAAGGGTGGTGAGGGATGGGCTTAAGGATGTAGGGGAGAGGAAGAGGGTAGCACTGTTAGATATTGACGAGGGGAGAGATGTGAAGGGGAACAGGACCAGAGGAAAGATTAGAAGGCTGGACTAGCGACGTACCATGCCCTTTAATCATACAATGCACGGAAAGCCAAGTCATTGCAGGCTTTTTATTCGAGGCAACCCGATGGTGTCCCACCTCATAGCCTTATGCCACCAATAACCTTCAAATTGAAACGCCATCTGCACGAATTGACTCAGATTGTAGCTCAACTTATGGTGGCGAATGCAATCTCAACAAACAAGAAAAGCCCCAGCCACAATGTTGAGTAGTAAAGAAAGCCACTATTGACCGTTCCAAAGTGTATAAAATGCCATTTGTTTGTTGAAAATCCCTTTCTGGCTAGCGCAGGCAAAGAAAAAGTCACCCAGAACTCGAACCACAAAAGCCCCGCAAGCCAAATGTCCCCCTACAAAATTCAGCGGATGCCCATGGTCGTTCCTGTATCAATGAAGAATGCTCTTAAGACGGGTGTCCCCATACTGCGACAATTAAAGCCGTGGAAAAGTGCATCTCAATCCCGCGTCGAGCACGCGTTCTTTACATTTGCCCTTCCAAGGGGATCGAGATATCAATAACGAATTGAATTCATCCATCCTTCAACAAGTACACGATTCTGAAGCCAATCTTCGTGTCGCACCGCAAAGCATCCTTAGACAATCCGTCAAGACGCATCATCAAGCTGTGGTAATCCGCAGGTTATCTATTTACAGTATGTCTCCCCCACAACTCTGACGTAGGCGAAGTCCCACTCAGGACTGGCTAGCCTGTCAACACTCGGACATATCGCGCATTGTGCTCCTGGTCTGCACCAATGACTGCAGAAGGTTTATGTTTGTCGCTGATCGTATCGCTTCATAGATATCTCAAGTGCAACATGTCAACCCCTGCTACTCGGCGGAGCGAACGCAAACGGGCTGTCAACACCCGCATAGCGGACCTTGACTCGTCCCCCACACAACGAGCGCAGCCCGCTTCCAAGAAACGAAAGGTTAGCTGCCCGTGTGTATAGACTACGAGCTTACGCTAAAGCATTGAGTCAGGCCAGCACCCATGCGCCTGCACGTCCTCGGCCCAAACAGAAAACCCCAGAGAATGAAGTAGTCGATCATCGAAGCATCGACTCAGATGATGAGACGGCGGTTGAAGATGACGAAGACGATGACGACGACGACGACATCCCGAAAGATGCCGAGGTCGTCATACCTCATCTGGCCAGCTCCAAAGAGCCCATTGTCATGACTACCACGCACAACAATAGCATCGTTGAAAAGACCTACGGTAACGAGAGTATACAGGCATTCGCAAAAGTATCTGGCAGAGAATGGACGTACTATGTTCAGGCTCCGATAATCAATTTTGGACGCGAACAGGCTCCACAACATCCACAGAGTACCGATGGTGCCGCGACAACTGGACAGGAGAGAGATGACGAAGCGACCATTCACATCGATCTGGGACCCAGTAAGGTGGTATCGAGGATACATGCATCGATCAAGTATGGCCAAGTGAACGGTCATTGGCACCTGGAGGTCTTTGGTCGCAATGGCGCAAAGATCGACGACGAGGACCTGCGTAAGGGTCAAGTAAGACCTTTGCACAGTGGTACTGTCATCACTATTGCAGGGACCGAGATGCTTTTCCAAATCGCAGAACAAGAGGCCCAGATTCACCAGAAGTTCATTGATAGGGTTTTCAAGTATGATGAAGAGCTGGACGGTGGGGGCATGTATCAGGATCCTGGGGCCAGTCGTCCCCCTCCGATTCCTTACTACCCTATGTCAGGACCGTTACACAATGGAGGACCGCCGCTCTCTCACTATCCCGTCAACAAAGGAGGCTACTACGGCCAACCGAACATCGCTCCTGCGCCGGTGGGTATGATTCGCCAGCCGGTCACTCCAACCCCTTCACCACCAAAACAGGCGACGATAGGGTCAACCAAGAAGCGATCGCCTGGAGGTCGACGTGGGATCAATGGAATGATGATGGAGTCGACTGAGCAAATTGACTATGCGTTGGAAAGCTCCAAAGCGATTAAACCAGCCTGCAGTTATGCGGCTATGATAACCTGGGCGATTCTTTCCGCGCCTGAACAATGTCTTTCCTTGGCCGGAATTTATCTCTGGATCAAAGCACATTACGCCTTCTATCGACATTCCCAAGGCGGATGGCAGGTAAGAGAGAAGCTGAGCCTTGAATCGATAGCCCTCATGCTAACGCACCATAGAACTCGATTCGACACAATCTTTCCCTGAACCAAGCTTTCTTCAAAGTCCCTCGACGCCCTGATGAGCCAGGGAAAGGCATGAAATGGGCGCTCGAACCTGCTCACCGTGAAGCAACGCTTGCACAAGCCAACAAGAATGCAAGTAAAGGCGGCGGTCGCGTCTCATCGGCTCCGGGTACACCAGTTGGAGGCCCATCTTTCTCGAGCGGATTCCTACCAGCTGCCCCCAACGGTGGCCCGAAGTTATCGCCGAGGTCGCGCACACCACCTCTCTCTTCGTATCCGCCTACGCAGCCAGAATCTTACACGCCTACTCGTGGCCCTCACATGCCTGCTCCTGCTTACACCCCTCAGATGCCTGCCTACGCACCAACTCAAGGCACACTTCCGGTTCTCTCTGACGAGACCTCACCGATGCCAAGACGTTGGACGAATGGCCAATTAACAGCACTCGACTCATCACCTACCCTCACATCTGGAACTTGGGCCCATGACGCCCCTATGCGTACACCAGCACCCAGGCCTCACAACCTTAACGTACCTCAGCCCAACACTGCAAAGCTCCCAACCAGTCACATGGCCGACAGTAGCCCTGCGCCGTTTTGGAGATTTGACAATCCTAACAGTACCCCAGCCGGACAATGGCCAGACATTAGTCCAATAAAGAACGGTGCTGCAGCGCCAATGATGCCCAGTAGCAGCCCGCCGCCAATTACTAATGGGACGGAGAGTCCAACGAGGAAACCTAGACCTCCGATATCGGCGGGGAGTCAGAATGGAACCTCCAAGGGAGAGGACGAAGAAGACGACATCGATATCACCAAGTAAGTCCCACGTCGCTTCGGTGCCTTTCCTTGCCCGATCCGGAGTTGACCGCATGCATGTGCAGGGGGTTTCCAAAGATCAGCTCCTTTCACGAACAACGCAGTAACGGCAACGGCTCCGCCAAGTAAGATCAGCTGTCACGCATACGACGTAAACGCTACGAAGTCATTACCTACACGAAACGCACGACATGACAAGATTCAAAATGAAACTCGAAACGCTATTTTTCCACTGCATGTTTACTCGGTCTGCTCGCTTCATTTCTTGTACATTTTTCGCTATTGCTAGATTTTTTTCGACTGCTGCTATTGTTGCGTTCGCTGGAGGAGATGCGCGTATGAGCACGATGGATTGGAGTGGGTAAAGTCTGGTTCTTTGCCATGCATGCATGCCCATGAGGCTCCGAGGGTTGTTTCGCGATTAGATGGCTTGGTTCGTTGGCTGTGCTTGTGCTTTTGCTGCGGGGAGATTGGGTATGAGGGGGGATGTATCTTTCATTCTTGCAGATAGGATAGTTGCTTGCTTGCTTGCGTGTTAGATTCTATTGGAGACTTTTGCTGTTCTATCCCAAGTTTTCGAATGTGGATCGCCTATGTTGGTGAAACTAGATACTCTACTTTGATCTAGGTTGCATTGCTATCGCCGTCGATATAGTAGTGCAGGGTGTCTGTTTTTCCTACCCAATCTAGTAATCTTGAAAGATATTCCGCTCACTGTTTCCTACCTACATGCACTTAGAGATTTCTGCATCAAACCCCGAATAGGAAATCAGTCCGAGACACGACAGTCTATCGAGCACCTAATTGTAGGGTGGAACATGGGTATCATATCCTCATTACAGACATCAATACATACAACAAGGGGTATCATCTACTCTACTCTACTGCCAAATAACCAAAACCAGACTCCACCGTACCCATCCATTCCTTCAAACCTTCTCACCTTCCTCCATCCATCTCACTCCCTTCCACCCATCCCCTCAAGCATTCTCACTCCCTTCCACCCATCCCTTCAAGCCTTCTCACCCTCTTCCACCCATCCCACAATCCTCTCGGCCACATCGCTCACGAACCGCTGATACCGATCTCCATCCACGAAGAAAAGCCCACAATGCGCCCCGACTTCGTCAACGCCTGGCATGAAGACTCGTATCCAGCAAGGGTCGACTTGGCCGTTGAGCCGGGGTGGCAGCATGCAGAATTTCTTGTCCCGTTTGGGTTTCTCCGGTTTCGCTTTGGAGTTTGGAAGTTCCGTTTCACCATCTGGGATTGGGATGGATTTGTTCGCTGCCAATTTTGCATTCTCGGCTTTCATTCTGAGCTCTTCCTTCTGCAGTCTCGCTTTCTCCTTTTCCAATCTCTGCTCTTCTGATCGTTCCACCTTGGCGCGCTCTCTCTCGCCCTTTTCCATCCCTCGCTTTTCTAACTTCAGCCTCTCCTTTTCTTCGGCTTTGATCTGCTTCTCTCGCTCTTTGGCTGCATTCTTCTCGCGCTTCTCGAGGAGTTTGCAGCGGTCGCTGAGGGCTCTTTCGTGGTCCTTTACGGCCTGTTTGTAAGCTTTCACCTGACGGGCATGGTCCCTTTCGGCCAGCTTGCGCGTGTCTTTGTCCGTGTAAAGGGTCGGGTCGAATGGCGAAGGCTCTTCGGGTTCTGCGGGTACCGGAGGAAGGTTGGGTACTTTCTGAGTGGGTTGAGGTAAGGATGTAAGAGATGATGGCTTTGATAGGCCAGGTTCTGATGGGGTCTCGGACGTCTCTGTCTCAAGCATGTGTGCCCCATCCGCTTCATTCGGACTTTGCGTACGTTCATCGTCAGTCATGGGGGCTGGGTCCATGTGGTCCATTGCGTGGCTGGTGTCAGACGCTACACCCTCGTCATCGCTACGACCTTCACCAGCACTGAGAAACTCATCGTCTGTATCCTCTGCACCCTGCGTAGGTACCACTGAGCCATCTGGCTTGTCGATGGAGATCCTAGGACCCAAAGATGGCCGCTGGCCATGCGGTGCTTCCGAATCTAAGTCTTGCATCCCATCTTCCGTTATTGACTTCTGACTATCTAGCTGGTTGGTCTGTGTTCTAGATACTGGATTTGACTTTGGCTTCTTCGGCCTACCAGTACTTGCAGTGTAGTAGTTGACGAACCTGATCCTGATATGCTGTTTCGAGTCGACATCTTCTAAAGCCCTTACCTTCTCATAGCGTTTCTTCAATCCATTGTAGTCAGCCATAGCTCCTCCAAACTCCAGATGGGACTTCACGTATGACTGGGTCGCTTTGGACAACCCGTCGGAATGCTTATTGATAAAATGCAAGGCGTTAGCCCAGCCACTACGTTGCGGTAATCGTATGTCATTTACGAAAGGTGGATCGTAATACGGGTCCTTCACAGGCAGATCAAGTGATGACGCAGAAGGCATTGGCAACGTGGCCGATGAGCCGCTCTCAGTGCGCATGAGCGTTGCCGATGAGCTAGAATCTGGTCCAAAGTACGAAGTGGAGCTAGAAGATTGGTTTCCTTCGTTGGTCGCCGTTCTTGATACGACTCGCCCCACACCTTCGTCTTCTGTAGGTTTAGCTACAGGAGAGTCCAGCGCTGGCCTGAACAGGCTACCTAGCCCACTAGCTATGACACCGGGGTGCATCCCAAGAAATGGCGTGTCAAAGTTGATAGTCCCTAAGATGCGATGACTTTTTAGTAAAGCCACCTCAGTTGAAAGAATGCCTCCCATGCTGTGACCGAGAAGGATGACATCGGTATCCGGAGATTCGTGTGGACGGAGCCAATCACTGAATCCATCCCTTGCAAATTCGATGTGTTTCCTACTTTTATATTTTGGATAAATCTTCGTGTGCACCGCATGGCTTTTCCCCAATTTCACCGTCACGATATTATGGATATGGGCGGGGAAACTCTGGAAACTTGTCTCATTGCCCATGAAACCATGTATATACACCAGAAGCAACGTTCGATTCCCATCCCCTTCCGCTGACGAATGTGGTACCAGCGATTGTGTTGAAGACGAGCGAGGATCTTGGGCAGCCCACGATTGTGAGACTGGCTGGGAGTGGTACGTCGTTGGTGTCTCTGTATATTGAGGCGGTGCTTCAGGGTTTCCACTCAGAGCGTTCGGTAGGGACGTCGTACAACCGCGAGGTGGAAGAGGAGGTGGTCGACCGAGTGTAGTTGAAGGTGCCTCTGCTTGTCCCGAATGGTCTGCGGGCCGATATGTTTCTCCACCATAGTCCTGATCCCCTTTACGTCCCATCCTCTTGTCATGCTCCAAGGACACTGGTGCTGGTGTTAGAGAAGCGGCCTCGAGCCGAGGTGATCGCCGGGTAGCACGGGTGAACAACCTGTAGAGCCTCACAGCCTTAAGAGCTTGTGAATATCTTGGGCAAAGCACCTGAGATAGGGCGCTCTCCCAGTTTTCCATGGCCTGGTATGAGAGATTGATCACGGGCTCAAAAACTTTCCAGTGACGAAGGACCAACTCTAGACTTGGATGGAATAGGACAGGGCTGATTTTACTGATTGAATTTCTATGAACATTCGCAATTGGTACCTAATTATGCACAGACGCTGCCACTCCTCGCCATTGCCCCCCAAGCTGCGGACACGATGTCGGGACGTCCTCGCTATGACAAGAATCCACTTCTAACTTTCTGTCAAATATCCTACCCCAAGCCACCCATCGATCTCCTGGAAAATTAACTGATATTGCGGTGGCCTGCAGCTTGGGTGAGCTAACAGACCATGAGGTGACGAGTATGATCGTTGACATGATGTGTGATGGGTTGGAGATGCGGATGTGGACATCAGCCATCTATGAGTGTTCGCTGACACTCATTGAAAGGCCATGGTCAAACATGAAGCTTGGTGACATGTCATCCACACCGGTATGGGAGTGCTCGTTCACTGACAGTATCAGCATGAAGATATGAGTGAGCTACCGACGTGATGAATCGATCAATAAGTATATTGGGGACTTCGAGCCCGCCCCTTCATTATGATTGGCCGTATGCGAAAAACGTGGCGTAGGACTCTGTCGAGCCATGGAATTACCACACAGTGACCACCTGCGGTAGGCCATTGGTGTTGTCGCTGATTTTGGATCCAAGATTAATTACACAAGAAAACGCGGCCAGTGGCGATTAACCAAGACCTTGGAGTATGGAGCAATATAGACATTAGAAACGAAGTAATGATGATGGGAATTAAGTTTGAACATATGTGGCTTAAGGAGGAGTAGTGTCCTCCCTAAATCGAGATCCTCGTGAACCATCTTGACTAGGACGACTCCGGCCCAATCCATCCCTAGGAGGATTCTGGTGCAATGGCGAAGCTTGTGCAAGGCGGGGAGGTTGTTGTCTAGCTCTTGACGGAGTACGGATAGGGATAGTAGCCGGCTCGTTGATTACAGGCGTACGAGCGGGGCCGGGTCTGTTATGCGGTAGGCTGTTGGAGGAGCTTCCCATGCCTACAATATTGAGAGGTGTAGGGTAGGGAGGTGAAGTAGAGGGAGAGCTGGAGGCGTCATGCTCTTCCCGAGTGGCTTCATCTGGCACAAGTCCGCCGTAAAAGCCGTGGGAGTCGCGGTAGAAGGATGAGCCGGATAAAGAATGGGGCGGAGAAGATTGTAAAGCAGGGGCTAGATCAGGAAACGGGCCTCCATCTGGTGCGACGCCTTTGCCTCTGCTAGCTGGCCCAACAGGCTCAGTAGATGAACTAGCTGTAGCCCAACTAGATGAACCAGCGGCCGCATCGGTAGTACCAGCAGCACGAGCAACAACGCCGCCGGCGGTCACAGCCGCAGAAGAACCGGCGGCAGCACCAGCAGAAGCGTCTCCGTAACCGTCACCACCAGATGCAAGGACTGACGGAAGCTTTCTCCCAGAGATTTTTTGGAATCCGCGATCACTGGGTGCCGTGTCAACAGTCGTTGCTGTTTGAGCAGAAGTAGGTCTCAGGCGACCAAAGAAGCCTGCTGCTGCGATAGGCGTCGAACTTGATCGCTGCGTCATATCGCCAGCTTGCGACACGCCTTCCGATCCAAGAGTCTGTGGGTTTGTTGCAGGTTTAGTTCTTCGCTGACCAATGTTTCCTCGTCGCCAGCGGAAGAGAAGCAATAGTATGAGAAAAATCATAGCTGCTCCAGCCACGCCACCCACTATGCCTCCAACAAGGACTGGGGTAGGGGGAACACTCCCACCTCCAGAACCACCTCCTGAGCTTGACGTTGGCGAAGGAGGAGTGGCGGTAGCGGTATTGGAAGTGCCACTAGCGCCACCTGCACCAAGACCGGTACTAGAAGAAGCGCCTGATGACGAAGAGGCCGATGCTGACTGGCTCAGGAATGGTGACGACGGAGAAGGAGATGAAGTGAGGGTAACAGGAGTAGAACTGATCTGCGTGGAGGACAACCCAGAGCTCAAACCCTGGGTGTTCCGAGTAGAAGTTGCAAATCCGCTAGGACTGGATGTGCCAGACGGCAAGGTAGCCAAGGAATCTACACTAGATGGAGAAGCTTGTGAGGTGACAGACTGTAGGGAAACAGTGCTTATGAGTCCATTTGAATCTGTGCTCAGATTACCAAGACTCGAGGATGCAGATGGTGTAGCGGACGCAACAGCAGTCGATGTCAGTGAGGTTGCAGCTGAAGGTTTTGTTAGTGAATACCATGTCAATGGGGAGTATGGAAGTCTTACAAGGCTCGGTAGAGTTACTATTGGTTTGCGGCTGAGAATTATAGGTAGTAGGAACTTGGGAAAAGCTGGGACCATTCGTCGTATGCGATGATGCCGGATTAGGTGCTGATGATGGCGAAGACGAGAAGTAAGATGTAGATGAGCTAACTGAGGACTGCGGTGTTGTTGGGAGAGGAGTTGACGGTGAGGAGAGAATTTGTTGGCTTTGAGACTCTGGTATATTGATGATCATTGAAGCTTGGCTAGTACTCGCATGTTGAGCTCCTTCTGCACTGGACAGTTTTGATGCAGCATTTGTTGATACCGGCACGATGCTTGATGGTGTCGATGCCACACTGGGGGGTGCTTGAGGTACAACGTTCAGCTGTTTCGCAATCGCCTCTTGGGTTTGGAGTGCCAGACCTCGTGCCTGAGACGCTGCGGCGGCTGGCGGTGGCGTGACAGCCGCAGGATTGAAGCTGGCATTGCTATACTTGGTTTCCGATGCTGTAGCAGTCGGAAAGGCTGCACCGTTCGTCATGGTTATGGTTGGAACATTTGCACCGTCCGACATGGACAGCTCTCCGTAGCCTGAAATCAAAACACTTTTCGATGCCATGGGCACATCCAATTCGGAAACGATACCATGGCCGTCAACAACAACGACTGCTAGGACGGTTGAAGCGTTATCTGCCGCTATGGGTCTGACGCTGTTGGCCTGGGTTGGATAAAATTGTCGAGCGTTGAATTTCGTGGGCAGCTCTTGATTAACCTTTGGTGGTTGGTGGAGACGTTGAATCCGATGGCGATCTTTTGGGGCTGGGAGCACAGGTCTTCGCACGTCTACGGTCTCCACTTTGACACCTGCACTCTCCGGGTGTTCTGGTCTTGCTTCCACATTATGTTCTCCGGCTGCTACCACCTGGGTTCTGTGCAGTTTCCGCCTTTTTGCACGATGACCCTCCATCCCGACCCTCTGGGTTACTTGGGAGGTATGATGTATGCTGTATGAAGAAACTGGTCATCAACAGCCGCTCCTCTGATTATAGTAATTAAGATTCTGATTCAGTTGGTGGTCCAAGTAAATAAGCATTGGCGCGTAAACGATTGTGCTGGAGGTAAAGATCGTGTCGTTACTGAAGATTCTCATATGCTGAATTTTTGGCCTTGAACCTGACCCACTGGTGTCTTTGATGGAACAGGATACGTCTTTGTGCGGACCGGATCGCCTTTCGTGGTCGAAGATTAGTTTCGATTTGACTGGTAAATGTATATTTTAATGAACGGCTGCCAGTCATAGACCGACGATATGAAGACTTGTCTAAGCTGTTGAGTGTTAGTATTTCCAACTCCACACCTCGAACCCCTCAAAGCCAATGCGAACCCACCTGTTTCCTTAGATGCGCATAATGAAATCCGGTGTATTTCTCCAGTAGGAGATGGCCACTATCACAAAGATGATCCGTATGTAATGAGCGTGGGGACAGTAATTCCTGTTATGCAGTGGTGTTTCTTGCACCCCTTGCGACCGGTGCTATCACACTCTCAGGACCCTGTCCGACAGCCCCTTCGATTCGTCGCAATTATTCCATCTGGTCTTGGACTCAGCACAACACCGACGGCAGCGTGGACGTTGCTGCTGCTGCTGTTGCTTGTCGGATGGCGCGAGGTTGGGATGAAGAAAAGAGAGAAAGGGTGCTGTTTCAGTCACCAAAAGCTCGCGGAGGGTCTAACCGCTTTGTGACTAATCCGAAGAGCCATGAAGCACTAAAAGAAGACTAAAGTTGTCCTTAGTTAGATTAGCCTAATGTAATACAATCTTCCAAAACATTGAGCCAGTCATAGGTCCGCTTCAGCTACAAGAGAGACGAACAGGTGATCTTCCTGACCACAATGCGGTGTGTATACGTTCTGCGTGTTCCAAGAGACCGCCAATCCTTTCCTACCGATGAAGAACTGCGTTTTTCAGGAGATTGCGGAAGATCTAGATTGCCAATCAGCCAAGGCCATGAAAAGGCCCGTCCGTGCCACACCAGTAAGATTTCGCATGCAATAGGTGCATGAACCCTGGGACAATGCCATTGCCGACCCCGGCGACCCGTCATCCCCTGGAAGATCCCGGTAGTTCATATATTAGTTCAGCACCCAATAGACCACTTTCGACCTCAGATCTGGCCCGGACCTTTCTCCGTGAGTACCATGGGCAGACATAATCATAACAACAACGACCATATTCTGAGCTTTGTAGGGATGGATCATACCTTGTCAAAACTTTGGGCAAATAGAATATATGTTAGGCGACTTGATAGCTTTCGACGTCTTCCCAAGAACAAAAGGAAAACAGTAAGGAAGGCGGTAAGTAACGGTAGATCAAATAGGAAAGAAAAAGCAACACCTAAATCCATCTCTGCCCGTTGCTTGCACGATTGGGTTTTGATCCGTCCTCTTCAGTATTGACCAACTGACCTTTGTTCTTTATTGCTATCTCAATTCTCCTTCCCTTGGTAAAGAAGAGAAGGATTTGCGTCCTTAATCATCTCATCTGTAGAATACTAGAATAACTAATCTCAAAACAAATCTATGACCGGACCAATGACTAAATTCTCTTCGACATAACCTTAACGCTCTGTATTCTTAGAACCATGCGCATTTGAGCAATATATCTGTTCAACACCCAGGCAGATCCTAGTCCGTAATATCGACCACTGTCAAAGAAATCTAGATCTCACTTATTGGTCTTGGAAGATTGAGACATGAGAAGCTACTTTGACCTTGCGAGACATATAATTTGATTGATGGGTTCCTGTAATGCACTGTTACTCACCAAAAGCTGACTGCTAGACCCATGCTGCTGGTGCATGTCCTTCTCGATTTCTGTCTCTCTCCCGGTACGGAGTACCTCCCTGCAGGTTTATCGCACTCCTAGTCTCGTACCGAATTCATGGTTCAACATTCATTGTTGATCGTTCTGGTTTACTTCGGGGATTTTGGGCACTGTAGCAGCAGCAGGTAGCTACAAGTGGTGAGATATGTATGTTCGTTTACATCCATTGGGTATCTAAAGTGAAGAGTAATAAGTGAACTATGTAAGTCGTGGGGACCCCCTCTCATGTTCACGTCTAAAAAGCAAGCCATCAATACTGTACAGCATATCTCCATGGAGAGTTGTAAAGCATGCGCAGTAACGGAAACACCCCGAAGCATTCAGCATTCGGCACTCCCCAGTCATTTCTTGGCAAATTTGGGTCTGCACTCCGGGCAATACCACTTTGACCGCCTTGGAGGAGATTCGGTCAAGCCCACACATGCGAAATGGAACCACTCCTTTTCGCACTATAAAGGAACTGTCAGCTTTTAAAGCGGCGTACAAGGATACCATGAACGCGAACTCACATTCGGATTTTCGCAAGCGACCATCTCTCCATAGCTGACATCGCCACACAGACAATACCTTGGCTCGTCTGGATCAATCTCCTCCACAACGCCTGGTTCCTTCAAAGCGTCCTCTTTCTCCTTCGTGCTCGCGTCTAGCGTCGCCCTTCTTGCATTGCCCCCAGCTCGCTTCGCTGGTGCATGTGTTCGCTTGCCTACGCTGATGGAGGCACCGCCATCCTGGCTCTCGACTACGAGGCCGGGCGCAGGGCGCTTGCTACGTCTCCCAGCAGCTGTCACTATCGGAGCTGGACTGGCTGGCGGAGCTGGCGTTGTACTCTTGCGACGCGGATGATCCTTGGGGACCGTTATAGACGTCGGGTGTTCAATTGAGGACCGACGGGATGTCGGTCGAGTCGCGGTGCGTGGGGATGCTTCTACAGCTTCTGGAGGGGCCTCGGTCGGGCCTTTCAAAGTTAGTGATATACGACGAGGACGCGAGGCACTGGCAGTCGCTTTGGGACTCGCTACTGTTTTGGGCTTCTCAGGAGCCGCCATTACAGGCGTGGCAGGCGTTGCAGATGTGGAGCGTTGTGAGGGTCTCTTCGGCGACGGAGCAGGCGCAGCCAGAGGTACGGTGGTTGTCACAGTTTGAGTAGTAATAGTCAGCGGCATTGGGGCTGTCAGTGAAGTTGACTGAGGCCCTTCCATCCTGCGCTTCTTCGACGTATGCTTGGCTATAGGGTTTGGGTCTCCTATACCATTTGTCACTATTCTGGGCAGGACAGTTTCGTCGCATTTCCTCTTCTTCCCAGGTGACATAACGATCTCTTTAGACTCCTCTTTTGAAGTCCCCCTTGGTTTTTCCGTTGGCTTCTCCTTAGGCGCGGGTTTCTCTCTGGGAGCTGTTTTCATCTTCGATGAATTTGTGCTGACAACAGGGCTCATCAGAGGCTGCCTAATGGGCGGGGAGAAAAGCTGTTTGAAGGTAGTCCCCAGAGTACTCAGATTCTGGGCTTGTGACTCTAGCTCCGCGGCACGCTCTTTGGCTAAGACTTCTCTTTTGATCTTCTTTGCTTCATTCAGTTTCATCCCTCTATTCTCCAGATTCGTCTCTGCCAGTCCTAGAGAGTCCGCGCATATCTCGCCAGGTAGCAATGGCCTTCCCATCTCTGCTGTTGCAATATTATCTTCGTCAACGAACTCCTCCCCAGATGCTTCGGCTTGAGCCCTGGCCTTCTTGTAAGCATCAGGCCCACGACCAGCACTCGATAGCTCGCGCCTGATCATAGTCTCACTAGGAGTCCATATAGCATTTTTCTTCATCCTCTTCCGTAGTTTCGCCATTTCCCATTCGGTGAGGCGCATCCAGGGTGCGTGCTTACTGCCTGGCCTGGGATCTGCAGGTGGAGGAGTGAGTAACGATAGTGCGTTACTTGTAGAGATCCCAGCGACAGCACTGTGCACGTTTGTTCCCACCGCGCCTGGCGGTCTAGGTGGTCGAGGTGCCCTTGGACCTTTCAACTTCGGCATCTTGGGTAGCTTTGGCGGCCGCATTCGAGCTGGTTTACGTGAGCCACCGACACGGGAAGTGGGCATGGGAATAGGCGATGGAGGAACTGACTCCCAGTCGGAGTCTGTGAAAGGAAGGGGAGAGTCTGGATTTGGCGGTGGGAGTACTTCCCCAGGCACCGTAACTTTGCGGCTTCTATGTCTTCTCTCGGTATTCGCAGAGCCCGCATTAGCATTTGCTGCAGCTCGAGCGCCATCGAGGCGGAGTGTGATACGGGGTGCGGGTGTGTGACGGATTGCTTGGGGCGATCTGGGCACAGGAGTTGGGTCTCTCGATGGGGGCTTTGGGAGGGCATGTAGTTTTGTTATGATATTCGACAATCTGTTGTAGTGGCGATCTACCATCTCGTACAGGCGTAATGCTTCGCCATGAGAAGCTTCACGGCAGCTGATGGCATAGTCGAGGTTGTGGGAGATCGCGTGTCGAAGCTCTTGAGCTTGAGCGCTAGTTCTTCTTCTGGGTGATAGCTTAGGAAGAGATCCATAATCCTTCGACAGTTCATGGACTGCTCCAGTCGCTGTGAGGTAGGATTCGTCGAGCTTCCCAATCAATGTGAGCGATCGAGTAAGGTCTGACGGGAGGTATTCAGTGTAGTCGAGAAAATCATTCACAGCGTGTTGAGCATCTGGATCTTCCGGAGGCGTATCTCCCCTCTTAATGACCTCCATGTCTATAGTCATGCTAGCGAGGTGTCGATCATAGGAACCATCAGCCCCTCTGTTGCGCCAGATTTACACAGACGTATTGGGTGTCTGGGTGACAAGTGATCTACGCCAAGAAGATAATTAATCTAGTACAGCGCGCTAAATGCGCGCTTCGATAAGGCTGATATTTTCGACAACCATCTACTTTATTGCTCTTTTCTATGGAAATTGTCTCGACATTCTGGAAGACACAAGAATACCTTGGCTGGCTAATACTCCCGTGCCTTGGGCAAATTGAATAGATGATCGGTAGCTCCAAGAACACTCATATCACATTCTCACAACTTATTTCTTCAATCACCATGTAAATGACCATGCTCAGGCAGTCTCACCCGGATTGTGATAGAAAGCCAGCAGAAGTTCATCTCCTTCAATCACTGTTCACTTGACTTTTCTAGCTGCTGCTTTGCAATTCTCCTAAGTCCTCACGCCCCCATTTTACACGACGTCCTCGTAGTTGCTCCCCCTTTTCTTTGCATCCCGTTCTACGTTTGATATGAGGGCCATGAAAGTTGGTCAGCTGGCCAGCACTGAGCAGAAGTTCTGCCCTTTTGCGGCCGTCACAAAGTTTCCGTATCGCCATCTGCATGGCGATGAGTCCGAGGAGGTGTCTCAACAATACTTCGCGAACGGCAAGTTTCGGGCTCGAGGATTCACGATGTAAGTGACATCTTCATCTCTTCTCCCCATTGCTTGTTACAGTGGCGAGGAATTTCAATACCCTTCACACGACCAATCATTCACAGTGCAGTATATCCCCAATATCGCGTGAATTACCCGTGCCGTTCCCTTCATATTCGCCTGGTTGGAAAGCTGACTGGTTGCATCCTAGCTACTACATTAACACACTACTTGACACCCAATCAAAACCACTACTACTTATCCCTTCTAAAGAAGTAGAAGCATTGTTCAAAGAAATCTATGCCAAATTGGCTCTTCGTGCGTGGTTTCCCGATATGATAAGGCATCCTGGCTTTGAAATTGGTTTCGAAAGCGGGCCTCGTCCTCGCTATTTGGGTCAGTTGACGGTTGATTTCAGTTTGCTTGAACTCGAAGATACAATCCCAAATTCAAGTCAGGAAGAGCCCGAGGTGGTTGACGACCAATCATTCCCAGCTTTTCGCCGCAAGATGGAAGCAGCGATCTTGGCAGGCAAAAACAGACAGAAGAACGCAAAAGATAAGAAGCGGAGGGATCGTGTTATCACGAAAAAAGGGTGGTGTGCCCAGCTCAAACGAACTCAATGCTATCTCGGTTTGAGACCTCGTGGCATGGTGGATAAAAGCGATTTTTTCAACGATCCTAACCACAGCTACGAGGAATCTCAAGCCGCAGAAGAAGCATATGACAAGGCAGCAGGCCTGAAGCTTCCAGCGCTCGTCCTTACTGATCCCAAGCCTTACCCGTTTGATCACAGTATCGTCTTCGTCTGTGTAGACGTCGAAGCTTACGAGAAGGATCACAAAAAGGTTACAGAAGTCGGCATTTCTACACTGGACACGTTAGATCTCATAAGCTCCCCACCCGGTGAAGGCGGCGTAGAATGGATGAAAAAGATCCGTGCTCGGCATTTTCGGATCATAGAACATGCTCATCTAAACAACACCGAGTTTGTTGCTGGATGCGCGGACAAACTCATGGAGAGATTTGGGACAAGCGAATGGATATCCATCAAAGAAGCCCCTCAGGTCATCGCCTCCTGTTTTCGCCATCCCTTCTCCGCACCTGGGGAGTACCGTCCTTACCCTAAGGACATCAGCAAGGCTGGTCGACACGGGTCTGGAAGCCAGTATTTGCCTCCCATCGATGACAGCCGACCCAAGCGTAACATTGTCCTCGTGGGACATGACATCAAGGCTGACATAGGATACATGCGCGATATCGGATACAACGTTACAAATCTACCGAATCTTCTTGAAGCCATCGATACCGGCGATATGTTTCGGGCCATGAAGCATGAACAAAATCCACGAAGCCTTGGCGCTGTTCTTCTGGAGCTTGGATTGGTGGGATGGCATCTGCACAACGCAGTAAGTGAAGCATCTTGAAACTTAATGGACTCGCGAATTGACAGATTCAGGGCAATGACGCAGGTTATACAATGGAGGCTCTTATTGGCATATCATTTGCTGCTTTAGGTTTAACTCATGAGCCGACCCCAAACCTTGAGCAACTCGATGCGGCTGCAGCAGATGCCCAGGCTCGTCTCATTGAGGAAATCGAGGAGTGGGAGATTGCGGACGAGGAAGGCGGTGATGGAGGTGAAGCAGTATGTAGTCCTCGGACCCACCGTATCTGTATTTCGGCTACGGTCTAAACTGCAATTTGGGACTCTCGATCTCTCTTGGCTGCTATCACACCCATATGCATTACGCTTATACCGTAATATGAAGTGGCAATACTGATTCGCATGTCACGCAGGTCAAGCTACCAAGCTACAATGAGATGATCGAGAACCGCACATTTGAGCAAGGCATGCGAAGGGCAAACAAAGCGGAAGACAGACGGGCGAGAGATCGAGCCAAGCCCAGCGGTATGGGGAGGGGTCGTGGTGCCAAATCTACTCAAGACCCCCGACCCTTGCAATCGTCAGTAGAACATAAGGGGGGTCGCCGTACACCACCACATCTGAGAGGAGTTGGCTCCCGACCCAAAAACGTTCATGGCGTCCAGGGAACGTCTCAAGGAAAAAGTCAGCTCCCTGATAGTATGAAAGCACGATTGACGGCACTGGACGATGACGACGACTATTTTACGATATGATGATTGAATGGCGAGTGGATGGGATTGCAACCTTGCGTTAATGCTGGCCTGCCTATGCTTGCTACACAAGGGAATACATTACATGGCTTTGTACGCAGCAGACAGAGATAGTCCATTATTTATAGCTTAGCACAGCAAGCATGTTAATTCCATATCAATAAGAGATTTGGCACAAAGGGTGTCGTGCAGCTGCTGTCAATGTATAATACTGGTGCCTCTCCCGTTGGCTTGCAGCAGTATGCATCAATCAAAACGTGCTACTAACGACGCACAATTTGACTTTTGGGGAATACCTTACACTGATTTTTATCAAACAATGACTTAGCATCAACTAACATTCTCCCATCCATTGAATCAGATATATCCCCCATTCTCAAGAGAGATGAGGACCACCTCTCATCCAAATATCTCCCACCTAGATCCGCGCCTGCAGTCGCGACCCCATCACGCATCACGCAAGTATCCCCTATTGTGTATTCTTGCCCACAGATACCGGTATCGTTTTGGCGTAAGTTTGATCTCCCTTCTTTCTCAATTCTTTATACTCTACGAAGACGAACTTTATATGTAGATAAAGCTTGCAGATTGTGAGACTTGACTTTTCCGTAAAATGGAAGGAAGAGGTGATCACTGAGGCGGAGGGTGTGTGGGTAGTGATTGATTCAGGGGGACGAGAGGGTTGGTATTGGGTTTGTGGATGTGGATGTGGGAATTTTAGGTGGGAGTGAGAGAGAGGGAATGTTCGCGTTGGTGAGAGAGGGGGGAGATGGGGGAGACTATGATAGGTGTTGGTGTGGTATGCTGGATACCTTTTGTTTTGGTATAGTAGGATCTTTGGTGGTTGATTTCTAGTGTGTGCAGATATTGTGCCAGATACAACATATGGATATTGCAATTTGACGTTTTTGGTACAGATGATGAGAAAAGTATGCTCGGTCCACCGCTGGTGTAGTAGGGACCAGAATCAAGATGAACGAGTAGAATAATCGTAAACTACGATGAAGAAAAGTGCACTGACAGGTAATGTCCGGCCTCATCAATTCTTGAAGTATCATTAGACATCAGCAAGAGCAGCGTCATCTAGACGAAAGAAACGTTTTTGCCTCCTCCTCATCAACGGATGACGGCTCGGAGACTTTCTTCTCTATCAAACCAAGTTTGTTCTTCTTGATCTCCCACCACATTTCTCTTCGATCGCCACCTAGCTCCTCAGCAAGAAGCTTGCGCTTCAGCTCCCTGATATAATCGTTGAAAGCACCCGGCTCCTCCATGTCAATCAATTCATCCCGCATCACTGTCAGCTCTTCGATAGCGCGATTGTAGGCGATATCGCCAAAGCTATCTCTGATCTGAGTTTCGATGATCGTCCCGAATTGGACTGCGACATCACGGATACTGTCCACCGAATCTGCAGCATCGAGAGCTTGTTTGAATTCGGGAATGGGATTTTGATGGCTGATCTTTGGCTTCTCAGGTTTGCTGCCGAGTAGGGCACCAACATCAAGGCCGGAGAGCGGTTTGATCTCGTTACGATCGCGTTTCCGTGATTGGACCTTTGGTGGGACTAGGCTGTGTCAGTAACGTTGTAGGTCGTGTGCAAATGCCGGGCATCTCACCCTTCTTTACACTCGCAGCATCGACAAGCTTCTCTAGTCTGCGCTTGGACTTTGCAACGAGTTCCTCAGGTGGCTTGGAATACCTTGTCAGTATCTCGTAAGGTGGGGGTACGGGCTCTGTGGGATGGACAGCTCTCCATCGCACAGCTTGGTCGAGGCGATGTAGCACGGGCGAATAGGTCTCGCCCAAAGGCATATACTCTGTTGGGTTCCTGAAGCTCTTAGCCTTTATGCAGCGGGTGAATTCTATCTACGAGATTTCTTACCCTTCGTCGTCCTGCCCGAAGGTCGAAAGATCCATCCGGTCGACGTAATTACTCATGGCTTCGATTAAAGAGTCGCTCGGTAGATTTCGATGCTCCTTGATCACTTTCCCCGAAACAGTGATGACTTTATCTAAGGGCGGAAACCGGTACGAGCGCACATCTTCGGTGAAGGGGAGCTGTATGTCAAACAAGCATTCGTAATCCACTTCAATAGATGGTGCTAGGAGGACGATGAGAGGATCTTTGTCCACCCTTGTAACCAACCGTGCGACAGCATACGATTCTAGCTCGACGAGAGCATGAATTAGTGACGATAGCGCCATGATAGCTTTACTATTGGTCTTCTGCGCAATGACTATACAGGACACCGACATCTCCATGTATCTATCAAACTAGACAAGGTCAATGTGAAGCTGCCCGGATTCACGCAAATCTGGCTTACCGTATCCCAGGGTATGAAGCCGATAATTTCGAGTCCAGCCTGAGTCTCTAATTTGGTGACATTGAGATCAGATTCACTTATATGCACAGCCGTTCGTCCATATTCATAACCCTTGGCCAAATCATCTTTGCCGACGTCTCGTTTGCCTCCAGGTGCCCCCTCATCGATGACTTGGTAAGAGCGAGCATTTCTCACCGTAGTCAGGCTATTCGGATCTGTCCCATCGATTCCGTCGGCGTCGGGTAATACTGTAGCAGACGATTGCGTACTTGCTTGTCCATTAGATGGGTCGGTCCGCCGCACGAATTGGCTGGCTGTGAGTGGTCTACGTAACATTACTCGAGGGTATCTTTCCACATCAATGCAAAGTGCTGTATCGTAGTTCTCAGGATCGCCCAGAGTCAATTGGCCTTTATAGGACACTACTGGTCTCGTAGCTTTCATTCGAGGGATACCGAGCTCTTCGATTGCTTCTTGCATTGTGCCAAAGACACCACCGCAATCATCTGCAAGAGCCTTCAGCGTCCCCTCGTTGGTCGTCTTTTCGAAATCCTTGTCCTCTTCTTTATAGCCATACTCTGGATCATCAAAATCGACGCCCAATATCACAAGCTCCATATCATCAGCCTTTATCTTCTTTGCTATTTCAGCGATGCCGTCTGGATCTGCGTCAAGGGTCCCTCGTCCATCTGTCACTAGGACAATCTTCCGCTTGTACTTGAGCTTCTTGGTGAACTTGGTGATCATTTGTATAGCAATGACAATTGCTGAGATGGCATCGCCCTCGTTTGTGTTACTATTTTTGACCTTCTGCCGCAAATGCTTCAGGCCTGGGAGGAGGAGCTGGCTGATTTCTTGCAGCACCGAAATGTGCTCGAAGCTTTCCTCCCCGTCTAGCTCATTGTTTGTATCATCCGTTCGAAAGCCGACGACCCCCAACGTAGCCGTTTTACGGTCTGTTGCTACTGTAGTCGTAATCTTCTCCCATACGTAAGTCATGGCCCAGTCAAGGTCCGACTGTTTTCGGCCATTGTGCTTCCCGGCCATGGAGCGACCCATGTCCACAACGTAGACCGTCGCTTCTTTGTCCGCCATGGTGGGAACGCAACGCTGCCCGCGCTATCGTTGCGCTTCGTGGATTGCATGGGTTGACCTGATGAGGACGCATGTCCGATGCTAGCTTCTTAATCAGGCAGACGCGTGAGCACGTGACAAGGTTCCAGCCATCTCTCGCACTCATTTTGAATACTATACACCAATCTCCCACCCATACAGGCACGTCACACGAGATCCTGCAATGGAGACAATCAAGATAATCTGCACAGCCACTCTTTATCGGAATAGAAACACGCAGTCATGAAGTCCGAACCAATACCTATACAATCTTCAATTTTGAGATAAGACCCAAGCCGAACGCATCGACTATTGTATTTGACGGCCATAAAACGTTGCCTGCATACACTTACACATCACTATCTATCAGTGAGAGAACTCTTTCTTAATCGTATGTTGAGCTCATGGCTTGCTTAGTACAATATAATCCACAAGAATTACTACGGGTTCATATTGATCTGTGGCAACTTGTAGAGATACTGGAATTGTTAGCTACAGTTAGTCAGGCTTTACAATGAACATAAATATCTCTGCTGGCTGGCTTTGAATATTGCAAAGCATGATGGTATCCAAGTCATCCAATATACGCATCCCAAATTACGTCCAGATACCCAAGCAGGCTCATATCTCTTTTCAATAAGCTAATTATGCTCAGCAGATTGTCTAATGAAGTCAGAAGCCATGATTGTAAAGTGCTGGACGCGTTTTCGTACATCCCATTCGAGGAAAGATAGCAATGGTGACGACGTTTCATGAGTTCGTTTGAATGATAGATGTGTTACATTTCGCGAATTCTATCTTCTAAGGATATTGTTGAAGATGGACGAAGAAGGATTGGCGGTCGATGTGAGATCTATGTATCCCTAGAAAAGCAGACAATACTTCTGACTCATGTTCCATTACGATCCCATTTATTTCTCTCATGCTGACCAAGAAGCTTGAGATTGCACAATTTGAGTATGCTCTCCTATATTGGCATTGGCTGACGGTATCAATCCTCGGGAAATTACGGTATGAACTTCACCATATGACTGCTGCTTGAGAACAAGACAAAGTGAATTACGAAGTCACGTGCTTACGTGTAGAGACAGCACGGCTGCGGTATTACCGTGCCTCAAGTATGCAATACCTTGCCTAGGCACTGGGACTCCACGAGCCGTATCCAGGGTAGTGTAGATACCGTTCCATATTGACATTGCCAGAGCTTCCCTCAAGCTTGCCAAGCTCATCACAAGAGCGCTGTCGCTACCGGTAGCACCACCTCCACTGATCCATCCCTTGGTGGACCTCCTCACAGGGCTGCAACTCGAATATTGGCCTTGCAATAGCCAAAGACTCTCCGCTCGCGGTGCCTCCCTTCCGGACAGACATCCGGGGACTCGGGACCATTGAGGCGATCTGTTTACCCACCAACTCCGCTATTACGATGTCATTGCTAGGCTGGATCTTGGCAATGGTGACCAGTATGCGGTAGTTCTTGCAAGTATTGGGTCTCAAAGACGATTCACCACTTCGGCTGCCGGGATGGCTTGGGCAAGCATTTTGGCGCGCTTATTGTGACGCGATGAGGCGACAATGTATTCGAATTCATTACCAGCGCCTTGAAAGAAGGGTTGAAGTGTATGTCTTGAGTCAGGTACACCTGATTGTATTGGACATGCGGAAGACTGCGCAATGGTATTTGAACTTGTTGAGTTTTGACGTGGGAATGGACGTATGGTAACACTATTGACGCTGAAGTGCTGACATGGTGGACGCTGTGTCGAGCCGATTCAGGGTATTTGAGCCTCGCAGTGTGTTCTCCGTACTGAGTACTTCGCTTGGTCATCCCAATACACCCAACGGCCAATGCATTGGTTGCAATTGACTACCAGAAGCGTGAAGTCGGCCCCATTGATGACTGGAGGCCTTACTGATGGACGAGGTGTATAATTCAGGTACTGGAAGAGGTACCAGCATTTGTCAGACAGTCGCTGGCTATATTTGCGATATGTTGCTACACCATCGGCGATTTCCAACACTTTGCCTGGCAGGCTCGCGCAAATCTTCTGACTGTCCAGTTCGAATTTTGTGAACTACTTCATCGCACCAGCAGAGTGATCAAGGATGAAAGGCAGACCAATCTCATAATCCGTCCGTCACTTGCTTCGCACGGATTTCGCGAATTTGGTCCTCCGGCCAGCGCATCCACTCGTGACTTTCTCTAGGGAGACAATATCTGATCTCATCCAATTTCTGATCCACCCAGCCTCGCATCCACCAATGACGATCGAATTGAACCAACAACACACACCAATGGGCTACAAGTATAAGCGGCACAGTGTGCTTCTCACCGAGTCTTACTATGAATGATGTGGGCAGACGGACGGCCCAATGCCATATTGGAGGTGTTGTTGATTCACCATTGGGAATAGCCTCCACCTTCAGAAATGAGGCACGCAGTGAATTTGCGGCAGCAGGATAATTCTCGACATCGTCCATTCCCTGGTCGTCGTTCAGGTCCGAGCTGGTGGAGGAGAAGATTAGTAGCCTCGCGAAATGTGCTTCAGTGATAGGGTCGGAAAACGCAGAGTTACTTTTGATATTGCCAGGGTGTAATAGTAGCATTGGAGCGAGGGGACCTTGCTCAACGAACGGTTTTACGGTAGAGCTGATAGCACGAATACCGCGCAGCATGTGTAGGCCTAGCCCAATATCGAGTCAGCACCTGCTCACGGAGACACTGAACGCGGTTTTTAGACATGATCAGAACGCGAGAAGGACCTATGAATGAGGGAACTGGTCCCTATCCCACAATCGCAATCTCAAATCGAAGTCTCTGAGGAACAATGTCAGAGATATGCCTTACATCGAACAAGTCCCTGGAGAGGGGCTTCCTCAGCGCTCTCTGACGCATCGTGGGCTGCGAATGCAAGGTATATAATCGTGAGGGTAAACGCAAACAACGCGTCCCCATTGTGAATGCTAGGGTTGGCGAGTGCCCTCCGCTGTCCTTGTAGAGCATGATCTTCATGGTTAGCGGCACGCTTCCGATAGGTGTGTCGTTGATCTGGGTTGAGATGGGCAATATGTAGGGCAGATATGGCAAGAATGCTGTGCATCAACCAATCATGCGATAAAGCGATTTTGGGTACAATCATATGCCAAACGTCGTAGCCCAATGATCCAAAGCTGATGGCGTGGGATGTGACGGCAATGAAATGGTGCAAGAGCTCTAGATGGGCCAGATCAAGAGTCGATGGCGACGGTGCTGCTATTCGGCGAGGTCCATTTGCCCCAGTACTGTCATTCTTGGGGGGTATAGTCCGGGACTCTTGCGGTGTGGGAGTACAGCTACCAATGACTTGGCTGTTTGGGAAGTTCGAACCATCTGATCGATCTGAGGATGATGCCGCACTTGCTGCGCTCGCAAGCTGGTTCAAGCCATTGATCTCGTTCGGATATGTGCAAGGCGCTGCACGCCGAGTACTGCTTGCCAAAGTCGCAATTAGCATATTCCTTCCGATCAGTAGTCTGAAAAGACGGTTCGCAGCCTCAGAGAAAGACATACCAAGCCCGACACTTGGGTCTTTCTTCGTCGCACTTTCCATTGGAATTAGAGACCAAGTCCGCAGGTTCGGGACAGTCGTACTCGCCTTGACCTTACGAGCTTTACACTGATGGCAACCGCTTCTTGAGTTAGTATGGTCCCTGTTACGGCGCTTTGATCCACCAGATTGACTCGCATGAGTGGACTGTCTGCTGGACGCGCCGGTTGAAGACTGCCCTTCTTGGGGAGAGAATTCGGATGAGGGCGCATTCATTGTGGCTGATGGATCCGAGATCAGATCCGAGGAACTCTCAGGACTCGCCAATGATGTTGTCTACTGAACTTATGTAATGCGAGGTCACATGATGCGGAGGCGACCAAAGACTATTTGTAGCATCACAAAGGCTTCAATTCATCAGCCTCACCAGTCTACACGAAGTCAAGGTATTAATCAACGTTTGCGAAGTACACTATATCTATTCCCGAGGCAATAAGTCTACCTGTGCCATTTCGGGAAGAGATGGTATGAGTGGGCTCAGCTTGGTTCAACGTGAAGCTTAATGCCACCATGTATATGTTCGTGATGATACAGCACATCGTTTTCCCACGATTGACGGTATGAAAAACCAAGAAATCTTCCTTGGACCATGTTGTATTGCTCAAGTCATGGCTGCCACCTTCATTATACCACCACTCCATCTTGCGCAGTCCTTTCATTCTCATCTTCCTTTTCTGTGCTACTACTTTCCGAATTGTTATATAATTTCTCCAATGTCGTGATATTGATCTCTGGAATTTGCAAAAGCGCCTATGATCTTGTCGACTAGCACACGGGAATAGTTGGCGAGTGGATGCAGTATAGCCGCTGTACTCCTTACATTGCTCTTGTGGGTAAGCGACGGCGAAATGTGATTTGCGAATGACAGGGTTGAAGACTTTCATAGAGTAAGATGAAAATGTGAGTTTGGGGAAAACTTGCGAATCCTATGATCTCCCTCAGTCGACTGGCTAGTTCCAAGGGCTTCACACTGACATCCTGACCCTCGCATACTGAAACGTTTTCTCCTTGCAGTTCAGGCTCCATTGTCGGATGGATCTCGGATTGGACAAAAGGACGACAGTTGCGAGAAATTGTGCTGGAATCAATGAATTTAGAACTAGTTCTATGAGCCTAGCCGGATAAGACATTGATAACATCACCACCAACGCTAGTCTCAATTGAGAGAACGAGTGGTTTATTTGCATCAACGCTGTTGATATTATTGTACTATCCACATTCTAGTCTCATTGCTGCCCTACTCACCATCATGTCCGATTCTTCTATCCTTTTCTCGCCCGCTCCCTACCACATTCTCAGGTCACTTCACCTCCCTTACTTTGATCCGCTTCTTAATCCGCCAAACCTGTGCTAACTCCTTATCCTTATAGCTATGGCACCCTTCTCGGCACCTCCATCTATCAATCATTCGTCAATGGCATCGTATCCTATCGAGCCCTCCCTCGCCCACAGTTTTCAACGCTACAAGCCGCTCTCACACCCGTCTATTTTGCCATCCAGACCGCTCTACCTGTCGTGATGATGTTGACATTCCCGGGCATCAAGAATCCGTCGCCACTAGGTGGTGCGAATGGCAGCAACAGTCTGAGCGGGGTGTTAGAGCCGAGCAATCGATGGAGTGTGCTGGTGCCGATAACGAGTGTGTTCGCGATGAATGCTATGAACCTCATATGGGCGGGCCCGGTCACGACGAGGATCATGAAGGAGAGGAAACATCAGGGTTAGTGTCTTTGCTCTGCGTGCGCTTATAGAATGGACGCTGATATCGCTGGTGGATAGAAACGAGGGACGGGAAGAAGTATTATGACAATGGACCGCATTCCACGGAAATGGTCAGACTGAACAAGGCCTTTAGTCGAATGCATGGACTCAGTGCATTGGTCAATCTGGTGGGCTTGGGGGTTACAATCTGGTATGGATTTGTACTTGCTGAAAGGTTGCAGTAAAGGGGAGGGCGATGCGGATAGCGTGAACATTTGTACATAGGTTCCAATTCTACATAGCGCTGTTCGACAAGGCTTGAAACATAGTATTGAAGGCGCAAATGCAACTCCGGCGATGACGAGCATAGCAGACAAGTAATACGTATAGGCTCCTAGCTCCTAGTAGGGCGGGTTCTAGTAACGGGTTTATTAAATTTTATAGTTGTTGTCTCCCGTCAGCTGGGCAATTCCCATGAAAGCATTGTCGTCCAATAGATTGCAACGCCTCTTCGGCTCATCTAAGTTGGCTCTGGCGCTTCTTGCCACGATGGTTATGAGTATGGTGTTCTTTGGCCCGTTCACTATAATGCAATGCTTCCAGATTGGCCACACTTACAAGATTGCTTCAGTCGGACCGGTAGGTTGATCTTCACACCTTGAATGGCGCATTGTCTCTCTGATGTGAATTCGCCCACCGAGTGGACGTTTGGTTGCAGCAAATCGAGGGATATTGTGGTGCGCTTGTCGTCGATACCCTTCCGACATGCTCTTCTTCGAAGATTGAGGTGGACCTATATTCGTGTCTGATGATCCAAAGCAAAGTCCATGTAAGGCCACAGATGTAGGAATAGTGTTGTCAAACTTTGACATGCGCGAAAGTTGAGGACTGCCCCGTATTACTGGCAGCATCAAGTGCCGGCACCGAACCTATTTCAGCGTCGTTTGTATGTGGGTCCATGGTCTGGCGGTATTCCTGCGTTTTTGCGACTAACGGTACTCCTTGCCTATCGTCAAGGTCTGCCAGTCCATGTTCATCTACCACAACACCACTATCAAAGAGCCTATCGAGCCTCGCTGCGCGGTCCCAAATCTTTCGGCCAGCATCGTCGCTTTTTTTTCGAAAGTACATGATCCTGTGTTGCGGGATCCATTCCTCATCAGTAAAATCGCCTCCCCCTTTCCATGAGGAGACTTCCATCTCCATTACATCGGGGCAGTGCCTATCAAGGTAGCCGACGACGAAGTCAGACTCTTCGAGAGCTGGATCATGACGGATACGAGATAGGATGTCCTTCGCCGGACGTAGTAGAGGCTTGGATTGCTGGGTCTGGTGTGCGGCTTTACGGATCTTCTTCGCGCGGGATCTCGGTAGGGAGGGCTTTTGGGAAGGGGTTGCTGACGCATCGGTGTCGCTGATCTCGCTATTATACTGGAATTCGGGCTGAGAGGTATGTAATGGGACCATGTCATTGTCGGTTTGCCCGGGTGAGATTGGGATCATGCTGGCCAAAGAATCGTTTATATGGGCCATATTATTACGTGCCGGGGAAGCCATGTCAGCGTGCAGATTGTTCGCGGAGCCTTTAGGAGCGTTAAGGACATAGGGAGTACCTTTATAGTCTTAGACATGGCTGCGGGCTGTACGCCGTTTCAGCTCCTGTAAGACTCACATATGTTGCCTAGATAGGATTCATACCCACACAAGCCACATGATACTTGTCTTGGCACAGACGCTGACTAATGAAATGATCGCCCACGTTTCAACTTCATCACTTCAAGTTGCAATACCCTCGCAGCTCACGTCAGATCGAGACACTTACTTCATTGCCTCTCTTTCGACTTCGTATCATGTCGTCAGGCCGCTACGACAGAGCCCCGGTCTACAGTGACCACAGACCTTATTCCTCCCAACAGCATGGGGATCCAAAAAACCAAAGGATGTACGAAGACAAGTATCATAAACCATATTCACAAGATCGCAACCAGAGGAGCCCGTCGCCACGCGCACGATACTCATCTCCAGCTTCGCATGGTAAACCATAAGCAGGACTTTCACACCACTCAACCTGCGCCTCTGCTAATAATCGTTTTGGAAAGATCGAAACAGGATTTCAAATAGGGGAGATGACTTCGAGATCAAGGGAGCTTCCACTCGCCTGGAGAGCAAACCGATGACCATCCGAGATGAAGACAGAAGATACAATAAGTACCCTCGGAGCGGCTCCCCGCCTTCACGAGAGAACAGAGGGACATATCGCGACAGAGATCGTGAAGCGTATAGATCGCCCAGCTACGACAGTCGCAGTCGAAGTCGGAGTCGACGTCCTCGAAGTCGTAGTCGAAGCCAGCAAAGAGATCGATCACCGTACTATGGAGGTCCGGCCAGCAGAGAAGTAATCCTGGAGGGACTGATTTTGGACATGGTAGAGGAAGACGTTGGCCTCCCCACCCATGAATCAAAACCTCATGACAGTTATACATTCATACCACCACCACAAAGGGCTTAAGTGATATTGAATTCTGGTCGGACTCAGGCTAAGACATAGCATGTTCTTGATCTTACAGATTTCAAAGCAATTAAAGCAGTACTATCATATTGAGAAGCTCGACGATGCTCGAGTCATCCGTGATCGACAGACAAGTACGTTTAAAATGCGGATCTCGATCTAGGCAGGGTACTAATCCACTTGCAGAGGTGTCTCGAGGGTTCGGCTTCATAAGATTCCCAACAATCGAAGACTCAAAAGCCTTCGTGGAACGCAACTATCCAACCATCTATCTTTATGGCAGCAATACATCAGATAATGACGATCAAGCAGCCAAAGTCCGCATAGCATACAGCCGCGAGAGAGATGATCGCGCTCGAGGTGAGAAGACAGATGGAGAATGGATTTGTAAGATCGTACGCACACCAAGATACGGTACTACTGGGCTTTGGCAGTGCTGACTGCAAGAAGTGCACGTTTGTCAACTTTCCCGGTCGGACCAGATGTCATAAATGCCAAACACCACAGATTGGTACCTGCGCTTCAAAGAGTGGAGGTAAGGCATGCTGACATCCTCAGATATGACCACATACGGCCAGGTCCCATTGGCGAAGTCTCAATATATGAACAGCGGTGACAGTGACGTTTCCCCCAACGGCGCACCTTCTCAATTCTTGCTTCTACGTAGTCTTGAGCCCACCGTTACCGAAGAATTACTCGCCAAAGGTGTCGCCAAGCTTTACAAACCAGGGCGCAGATTGTCGCCACCTGCCCATGCAGTCTCGAAAAAGAACAATGCCAAAGTCGCATCGACTACTGGAGACGCAAATCTCGGGGCGAAAGAGGGCAGTCTTAGGCGGATACTGCTGGTCCGCGACCGACGCAGTAACGAAAGCTGGCGCTATGGCTTTGCTGAATTTGCTACCATCGATGTTTGTCACTCTGTCCAAGTACCGTCACTACTACTAATGTTCCAATGAAAGGATGCTCAAGCTGCTTTGACTCGATACAACTCCTTCGAAAAGTTCACAATCTCTTCAAAGCCTGTGACAGCTGACTACATCCATACCGGAGTTTTTGTGCCTGTCTTTGATACGACGGATAGTACAGAGCGATTTACATTCAATCCGCTGGGAAACACTGCGACTAAGCTTGCTTATTGGGATCATGAAGCATGGGCAAGTGAATTAGTCGTCTCTACTGGCTCGCCGAAGTCTGCTACAGGATCGACGGATGGGCAGGTCCGGACCGCTGCAGATCAGGCAGCGGCGGCTGCTGAGAACGAGGGTCTTCTTAAATCAGGGAAAGAGGCTGAGGCCAAGGCAAAGAAACGGAAAGCAGAGAGTAGCGCTTCGGACAAGCAGAAGAAGGTAAGACTAGTCTAGCATAGGTAGAGAATCTCCACTGACACATCAAGACTGCCCCAGCGCATCTACAATTCTGGAGCAACCGTCACGCAGAACTTCATGGCATTCGGCCCGATACGTCCACAGATACGAATATGGATTCCGAGGTTCCACCACAAAGCAAGCCTAGTCTTAGAGAGGGTGTTCCGCCAACGAGATCGTATGCCAACCCTTCGAAGAAGTGCTGCTACCTCTGCACCCGCCAGTTCAAGACTGAAGCGGAGATGAATAAGCATGAGCGTCTCAGTAACCTTCATCGCGACAATCTAAAGAACGATGACCTTGTGACGAAAGCTCAATCTAAGATGGCTAAAGCCGGTCTTGATATCGCCACGTCAGCAGAAGATACTTCAGACTACCGTGACCGTGCCAAAGAACGTCGTGCAGCGTTCGGTGGCTCAAAAAAGATCTCCCTCCCTTTGAAGAAAGATAACAGTCAGCCAGAAGACCCGCAGGAAGAGCCGGCCCCAGCTCCTTCGAAAGGAGCGTCTCTGCTCGGGAAGATGGGTTGGTCAGCAGGCGAAGGTCTCGGAGCACAAGGTACGGGTATGACCGCGCCAATAGCTACGGACATGTACGTGAAAGGCGTTGGTCTGGGAGCCCAAGGCGGCAAATTGGGTGATGCCGTGGAGGAAGCGGACAGGAACACGAAAGGGATTTATTCAGATTTCCTTGAGAGAACCAAGGACAAAGCCAAGGAGAGATTTGAGAGGATGAGTTGATGCTATCAACGACGAGGGACGGCAACAACAGGCTCAAGTTTGCCTGTTGGTGCCCCTTGCCTGTTCTAGATAGGCCGGGTTGAGCTCAGTGTTTCCAGTAGTAAAAACGACTTGTTAGGGAGGAATAGGACCCACATGCGTCCAAGGCCCATCCAGAAGGCTTCGGCGAAACATCAAATGACTATGATAGAAAAGCCTGGTATTCTCAAAGGACATGAGCATGTGAGTCGCGCACGTTGGTGATCTACTCTTCACTTCACTCTTAGAATTGCGATACAACATGCCGGTAATCAACACTCTAATTTATTGACTAACAATCATCACCCTCTGAACCATTTCCATTTTGGAAAGTCCACCCCACAACAAGATATCCTTCACCACGCTACAGCTCCCCAAGGACGATCCAAAAGCCATGCGCACCTCCTCTCCAGACCACCTCTATCTCTCCGTCGGCCATCGCCCTCTTGGTAAGCTACTCCAACTCCTACAAGAGTATATTGAAAATTCCAAAAACCCTAGCTTCACTCCAACTCGTCTACACCCTCATCGGCCGCTACCGCATAATCCGCCGCTCCACCCACGCCGCCATAATCGACAACACCATCTACCCCCCACACCTCCTCAAACACCCCACAATCGGCACCTGCGACATCGCCCTCCGCCCCTCCACAGACCCCTACTACGAAGTCGAACTCATCCAATCCACAACTCTTACGTACAGAACGCTCTCAAATCGCATCGCGCCGGGCGTCGAAAAGCGCTGTTTCCGTATCCGAGAGGGGCGGTGGAGCGTGTGGTCGATGGAGGAGATGGCGCCGGGGGGTGGGTTTAGGGTTGGGGTTAAGTTGGCGGATTTGGTGTTGTGGGAGGTGCCGAAGCCCGGGTTGACGGAGAGGGGGGTTTTGCAGAGGGTGGATTTGTCGTCGTTGATGGGGGAGGAGCAGGGGTGGGAGGGGGATGGGGATGGGTATGGGTATGCGGATGTGGTGGGGAATTTTCAGATGACGCTTTGGTTGGGGGCGAGGGCTTGTTGGTTGATGAAGAGTCAGGTTGGGTGTTGGCCTGGTGTTGCGGAGGTGGTTCATGATGAGTATTGGCCGATGGCCACTTGAGATGGTTGGGGAGGCGTTGTTGGGCTTGGTTTTGGACTGGGGTTGGTATTTCGTGGTGGTTGGATTAGGGTAGTGTTTTAACTGAGCAGGAAATGAATTGATATGATAACAAGCAATGGAGATTCGGCAGTATACAGGCCATATGGCCACGTAGAGTTTCTTCAGAATCGCAGAAATCGTAATGGTGGTATCTAAACATACAATATTTGCTCAATCACAAGATATGTGACATTATGTCCACGTCGGTATATATCCAAAATCGAAAGTCGTTATCGAACATAAGAAGAGAAGAATGTACTACTCTCAATCACCATCCCAGTGCGCGTATTCGGGCTGCCACATCTGGCCCGGGAAGCTAGTCGCCGACATGACAACAGGAGGCTCCTCTTCGCGATAATAAGGATCTATGGTGCTCCTTTCGATTTCCAGCTGGCGTGACTTCCGCTCCTCTTCCGGCGTCAGGTTCTTGCCCGACGCAATGGCACTCTGGCGTTTCTTCTTAGGCACATTGGTTTGTAGAGGTGGGAGCGATTGGCGATTTTGAGACGACAGTAGACGAGTGGAGGACGTAGATGGGGATGGGCCATGTTGGGAAGGACGCGACTGGTGCCATACATCTTTTGGCGGAGGCGGTGGTGGAGGAGGCGAGTCTGAGCGGAAGGGATCGTGGTACGGCTGTCGTGCCATTTGAAGGCTACGTGAGGCATGCGGAGCTGAGTAAGGGGCAGGTTGCTGGGGTGTGTTTGAGGATGGTCTTTGCTGGTCTTGGCGGCTTTTGGACCGTCCATGCTGCGAGAATCGTGTCCATGAGCTACCTGATGGTTTGCTTTCGTGGGCCTGTCGCTCTGATGGAGGTTCGCGGCTCTTGGTCCAAGTAGTAGAGGCCCGGTTCATGCTAGCAGGGAGATGCTGCGGTGTGGTTGGCGGGAAAGTAGCTGATGAGCGAGGTGGAGCAGGATTAGGCATAGGTGGCGACATTCGCTGATCGACGCGCTGGCGGAGGGTTGCGTCCTGCACATAAGCCGGAGCGTCTTCGACCCAGGAGGAAGACTGTCCGTTCCTCGGCCGTCTTGGCTTAGACGGCGAATGTGTGTTGTGAGCTAGAGTTGATTTCGGAGCATAGTAGCCTCCGGGAGGCGGAGGCGTATAGCCCTCCTCCAGACCAAGGTGAATTGATTGCTGCGATGTAGGAGGGGGAGAAGTCATTGCGTACGGATCAGCTTGCTGTATTTGTGCAGAAGGCTGTCGTTGAGAAGGCGTCCGAGGGTTTGCTAAGGAGCTTTGTCGTTTCGGGTTCCCACGGCCAAAGAGACTCTAGTACTTGTCAGTAAATAGTCTTGTGAAATCCAAGCTTATATTCACCCCGATTCCCGAGAATCTATTCTTCTTGCTGGTGGCTTGCTCGGTGTTGCCCGATGTTGATGACCTTTGCAGCCTCTTACTGAGCTTGCTTGACGCGCTTCTTAAGTTTCCGCGCGACGGGAATTCGTCATCCCCGACTTGTGGTGCGATGGCCGGACTTACTTGAGCCGGCTTTTCGTGCTGTGGTACTGGAGGTATACGTGTTGTTTTGACTTTGCTTTGACTACTTGCACTTCCACTCCCAGAGTTGCCGGTGAGAGAACGTAGGATGCTAGCCCGCCTGCCCTTTCTCTCTCCTGTGCCCGGCAAAACGACTGGTGACGCGGTGGGTTGAGTATCGGGAGCCTTTGGTAGAGGGGGTTCGTCGAGTCTTGAAGAACTACCCAGAGTCAGGGACCGGAAGAAAGCCGAGCCTCTTGACCCACGTCTAGACCTTGGGCTGCTCTCCGTGGGCCATTCGATGGGAGTTGGAACGCCTTCTATTTCATACTGTGGTGCCTGCTGGCGTAATGTTGGAGACTTCTCGCGTGGTAATTCTCCCGAGTAGGAATGCGAAGGTATATCACCGCTCGCTCTGTCAGTGGAGTCATGACCGGTGCTGGGCTTTCGGAGTCGGCGCGAGTCCTGGGATGGGCGTCTAGTCGTGGAGGTCCTTGAGTAGGATTGCGATCGGCTTCTAGCTCTTTCATGGTCGCTGTCGGGCACGAAATCGTGGTCAAGACCGTAATGAATGGGACCAGTTCGCCCTCGCTGCTCCAACGCCTCCTGAGGGGTAGGCCGGTATGGGGCGATAGGGGAAGGAGGGCCGATAGGACCAACGGGAACAGGCATACCATGGATATTCGAGTCTTGTGTTAAATAGTCTTGTGACACTCCAGGAACGCCTAATGAATCCCGACTTGTAGAAACAGGTCTGGATCTCAGCGGCCTGGCGCTCCTCTTCTGGGAAAATCTATCTGTTGGAGATACCTCTGACGCAGCCAACGCACTCATACGTGCAGGGGCACGTGAGATCAGGTCGAATTCATTCTTTGGCACAGCTGTTGGCTTTGACGGCACTACCAAAGGTCCCCCAAAATCCCTTTCATCTCGAACACTGCGGATTGTACTCTTCGTGTCGCCCGACGATTGCGTTCGAAGCTTGTTTGCTTGCATAACGTCGCGATTTGTTATTGTTGCAGCGCGGCTGTCTAGACTGTATGGCGCCTCGGTCGAGACCCGTGACTGGGGACCTGAAAGTTGGCCTGACTGTAGACCTTCCCCAACATATGTGCTAGAATCCTCACGGGTCTCCTGCCTCGGTAACATTTTCTCGCCATTGTCTTGCCAAGTAGCATGCGGCGTTGATGACGGACTTTTGTTTGCAAAGCTTGACTGGGTCGGTGTCCTGTTGTTGCTGCTCGTCGTAGATCGAGGAGAATGAATCTCCTTAGGGGATTCAACATATGAATCTGCTGAAAGCGTTTCATGGAGGAAGACTGGCGCATTATCCCCGATGATGACTGGATCTTGCACCAACGACCTAATATCCGGGTCTGCTAGACCATGCTCTAGCTGGAGACTGGAAGTCCGTGGCAGATGTTTGTGCTCCACTGGTTCAGACTCTTCGCTGCGCTCATCGTCACCGAGTTGGCCTTGGGTGAAGCTCTCAATGGAAGGCGTGTCTGAGGGGGTATCCTGGAATAATTGATGTGGAGGGCTCTGGCTTAGGTACTGTGCTTCTGGGAATGGGGTTTGGGCTACAGCTGTGTTCGTATTGGTGCGGAGATCCGCAGGGGCTTCAGTGGGACTCTGGGACTGGACAATGGGGGACTGCTTTTGCATTTCTTGGTAACGTTCCGGTCCAGGGGACTGTCGCGAGGTAGCCTGACACAACACAACCATCAATCACTGCGCATTCAAATATAAGGATCAGCATTGGGGGAGTATATCTTGAATGGCGATCTATCGGTCATCGACCGAGATTCTGACATTCGTTTCGACCAATACAAATACATGTGCTAATCATCGAGCACCCGCTCATAAACGGATATGGATCAAACATATACAAAATAATGTGCATTAAATACCAGAATCATAGACCATGTAGGAAAGAACTGATTATACCTTCTCGTTTCCACTAGCAGCTCTGAATTTGCTCTTTCCTTTGGAGAATAGCCCTTTTGCGGCAACGTTTGCCTTTCCTCCAAAGACGCCTGCAGTGTGCAACAGGTCTTTGCCTTTGGCTTGAACTTGTTGACTTGACAATTTACTACTCGGGCCGCCTACGGGTGAAAACCCCTGGGGCGAGCCGCCTGCCATACCGTTGCCTGATGCAATCCCATCTGGCCCTAATGGTTGGTCCGGACTTGCATTGAGATACTGCTTGGAATAGGGCTGCTGACCTGACTGTCCCCCACCTGGCAAAAGACCACCCAATTTTGACCGTGATTGGGTTGGTCTGTGGCCCTGCAAGTTGACTCTAGGCTGTCCAGAGCTAGTCAAAAGATCAACATGCTCTGGGAGGTCATTGGCTGTTGCAGCCAGCCAGTGTGCAAGGCCGGTGTTGAGGTTGGCAAACTGATCCCGAGTCTCGTTGTATGCTCGAATACGGTCACTTGGGTTCTTCAATGCTAAGATTTCTCGGAAGGCTGGAAATTTTGGCTGGGCGTTCACAGAAGGTGGCAAAGGGGGCAGATCGACGTTTTGTACAGGAGGGCTTGGCCCTATATAAGTGGAAGGCTCGGGCTCCAGTCCTCGGTGGCTCTGAGACACTGGGTCGCGTGAATGCATATTACTCATGTCATCCACGTGGCTCGTTGTCAGCAACCCACCAGGCTGCCTTGCCGGTGTTAAAGGCGCCACCTCCAACGTACTTGGTTGACTCGGCATTTCTTTCTCGACATTCATCACCCCATCATAGCGGTCTACGGTATCCCTTACTTCAGGGACTGGCATCTCCTTTTCTGGTACTATTGAGGATTCATCGGTCGCGGAATCTGCGACTGTCCGCAACTTAGGTGACGTATGAGCTTTGGTAGGCCCCTCTGGAGGCTGGATCGGATGGTTGTCTGGATATACTGCAGATTTTAGAAAGTTTGATGTAGGGCTTGCTGTCTGCTCCTGCGCCGGTCCTGCAGCTGCTGGGAGATCTTGCATCGGTTGCTCCCATGAGAAAAGATGTGGAAACATCTGCAATCTTCCTTGCACAATGTCTTTCTGAGGGCCTGAGGCTGGATTTATAGGGTCGTGGCCTTGGTTTAGTTGCAAAGGTTGAACGACAACATCCTCAGATCGTTCAGTAGTATCTACGTCTTCTACTCGGGGTGGCTTCCTTTGAATGTCATCTAAGTCTTCATCACTGTCGGCATCATTCCAATAGCTTTCGTACTCCTTTGGAAGAACCCCACTTTCATGTCCGGGTCGAGCCACACTTGGGCTCATATGGTAGTTTGAGTAATCCGTCTCCGCTGTGGTGGGCTGACTAGCGGACATAGGAGTTAGTTCTCTTACGATTTCTTTCCGTAGCCGATCCGATTCATACTGCTCAGATGCTGTGTCGGTGTTGAGCAGTGGTAGTGTTGGTTGTAGCTTCTGCGGTCGATCAGCAGGGTAAGGGTTACTATCGGTATCGTGCTCTTGAGAAGAGGCCGGAAGAGAGTCTGGGGTTTGCGATGGCTCCGCTACTCCTTGAGGAATATCCTTCGACAATAGCGTAGGGACAGCAGTCGGGCCCTCATCATCGGATAGTGGCGGCAGATGTGGTCTCGACGTTTCTGGGTTTAGTTTCTTCCCATCATGGGTGGGCTCCTTAGTGTCTACAGATCGCTTGTCGGACGATTGCTCTTCGGACTGTGCGTTGGGTGTCAGCTCTATCGGAGAGTCATGATGTCCCATGCCAACAGCTGCACCAAAGGCATCAACCAACGCACTTCCAGCTGCAGCCACAGCTGCAAATGCTTCCTCAGACGCATCCTTTATCTGGGTGACTGACGATGTGTGCTGATCAGCAGTAAGAGGAGTCATTCTCCCACTCGGCCCATTGCCGCTATCAGAGGAAGTTGGCGCAGATCCAGAAAGTGACCTATTTGGTCCAATATCTTGTCTGTTGACTGGCGCCTGCGGTGTCCTAAACGTAGCCGCCGGAGTAACTGATACCGAAGACTCCCATCCACCAGGCAAGTGAGGTCTGAAGCTTTCCCTATGATCGACCAGTGGTCGGGGAGGCACAAGGTCGTCTTTCTTTTGAGCATTCGGTCCAAACATACTTGCACGCGGAGTAGTAGAGTGAGCTGATCCAGGTCTGCTGACACCTTCGAACTTATCCGCTAAATTTCGGACTCTGCTGCTGCTTGAAGAATCCGTACGACCTCGGAGCTGATCATGCGCAGGGAAGATTGATGAGCCTGTTCGATCAAGACTTCTGATGTAATTTTCGCGAGGGGCTCGGGTATCTACGTTCTGTCCAGGCAAGTCTTGATGTTCAATTGCTATGAGCTGTTCTCGACTTAGCTCCTGCTCGGAAGAAGTCTCCGAGGCTAGCGAATTGCTGTCTGCACTGAAGCTAGGGTCAGTAGGCGTTGCCGCAGCAAGCTCCACCTCTTGTGGTTGCCGTAAGGATCGGTTCAGCTCCAAAGCTGGTGTCCTTCTCGGGCTATTATCTGGACTGGGCGTATCTGAGTTCCTCCTGTAGCCTGGAATGAAGGACGCCGGCCGTTCCTCTGCCTCTTGCTGAGGTATGTTCTGCAAGGGCGCAGGCTTCCGGGCGGCTTCCGTTGGCGTTTTCATCGAGTCGGAAGACAGTGGTCTTGAGCTATTTACTTCTGATCTCTCAGGTATGGTTGGGGTGGATACATTGTCGATCCCAGGAAGTCGTGCATTCCAATTCTCTGTGGCGGTACTTGGCCCTCGGCTTATGATAGGACTCACAGTACTAGTCCCACCACTGATGCTACGTGCAACGCTTGAACCTTGAGTTGAATTTGGGGTGGGCGGTACTTGATCTTCAGCTTTCTCGAACGCTTGGTGTACGGCGGAAGTGAATCCTAACGATGGTTGATGCTGTAGACCCGTCACAGTTGACGGCTGGGTTGGATGTTGAGACGGCTGTGGGAGAGATGAACCGCCGAGATTCGACAGCGAATGTTGATAACCCTCTTCTGCGTTGTCGCTTGATCCGAAAAACGACTCACCAAAACCAGATACACGACTCACATCTGGCAACATGGGGTGAAGCGAGCTTTGCGAAGCTGGAGAGCTCGTATTTGCGGCACGCCGAGGAAAGTTGAACGTTTTGGAGGTCGCAGATCGCCGTTCATCCAACGGTTTTTGATCTTCTGAATGCGAATCTTCGAATCCATACTCACCTGTACGCTCTGTGATAGGTTCTATTACAGGCTTGAGTTGTGGGCTAGATTCGCTATCCTGAACTTTCCCCACAGGTGGCCTCTCATTTGGCCTGTTCGGGATAGCTTCCATACTGGACCGTGAAGAGTCCTGTGACTGCCTTTCCCTTTCCTTTTCCTTTTCTTCCTGCATACGCTTATATATGTCTGCTGGTCGAACAAACGGTAGTGGCTTTGCTGCACCACTACTAGCACGATCTCTCGAAGGAAAGTCGTCATCTTCCAGAACGATTGCTCCAGGCATTGGGGGTGGCTGTGCGGGAAACGGTACAACCGGTGCATTATCTTGACCACGGCTACTCTTGCGAGGGGGATGCCGTGAAGAGGACCTGGAATCAGGACTGTGAGGTGAAGGAGAGCCGCGAGTTTGAAGTGGAGGGGGCATTGCCGAGGGAGAAAAGTCCCGCCGATTGTAAAGCTCCAACCCAGAATTGTTGCTCGTCATGGACTGCGTTCTGTTGCCCGAAACTGGCGGTCGTGCTTCATCGAAGTAAGAACCACCGCCATAGTTTCCGCCTGCTGACTGGATCTGCTCGCCATATCTGGGCTGAGCTTCCATGTCTGGGCGGCGTGGAACATCCAACGGGGGCCGCGCAGGGCCCGGCTGTGGTTGTGCTGGATATTTTGGGGACGGACCAGGCTGAAAGTTATAAACGGATAGATCTTGCTTCTGCAATTGCTGTGGACCACCAGCTGAAAATGCCCGCCGCTCGTCATCACGTTCGAAGGAACTCGTTCTCACAATGGCTGATTTCTGTTGTGGGTGGGTATTGGTAAAATTGCCCCCTCCATACTGCTGTTGAGGAAGAGGCCCCTCCGGAATTTCATACGGCTGCCGGCTATCAACTGGCGATTGGTACAGATCTTGACGAGCTTCGTGGGCCTCTCGGGGCATCTGACTCGCCGATTGACCTCGCTTTCTAAGACCTGTGGCCTTTTGAGCCGGCTCTGGCTCGTCGTAGCCACCATACTCATCGTAATCGTCGACCTCCCCCCAATCGTCACCATCATATGAGTACGACTTTGCCTCCACCCACTTCTTTGTTTTCGCCCGGTTCACATTCGCAGTAAAGGGATTCGGCTGAGACATTGTTATTATGTAGCTATCCAGATCAATAGTATATCAACGTGCGAGACGTGTGGTTGTCGTGATGAGCTCCGGATCGCCGGACGGCAGATACTCAGTGGTGGACAACTTTTGCTGAGCGACTGTTCAGTTGGAGCATGGTTGGGCACTACAGCTTAGCTCGGATTCTCTTAGGGTGTCCCGAGTCAATCTAATCCAGCGACAAGGACGTAGAGTTGGCCATTCGTCACAAAGAGTATCGACGGTCGTACCACGTTGCGGATATGCTGCGTATGCGGCGACTCAAGCTCAGCTGCAGCCCTGTTGCTGACAATCACTTGCGCTGTTTCATCGCTCTGAAGGATGCAAGCAGTCAAGACCTGAAGACGCTCCGAAAAGCCCAGCGCATGGCACACGTTGTTTAAAGATCTGTACACTTCGAAGAGATTGAAATGCCAGGCTTGTACTTGACTTCGAAGTTGGTCTTCTTGCGGAGCCACTTTGCCAGATACAGCAAGATTACCCGGCTAGAACTATTCTACGGCAAGCCATAGGACTATCGGCGACTCCTTTTATGGACAACGTTCAAGCTCAATAAAGACAAACAAAGCTCACATCAGACACCTACGACTAGACAGTACTATCCGTCCTCGACGTGCAATACACTATTTCCACCCTTTCCTAAGCTTAAAAAATAGCCAGCGCCGTCCCCTATTTTTCCACCAGCTACCCACCAGAAAGCCTGCGGCCGTCGTCCTGGCGCATTGCACGACATTTGGAAGCAAGTACGGAGGGTTGCGATTGGCATGCTGGCCAGGTCGCCGTGACCTGTGGAGATGACTACCACGTCCATACAAGATCGAACCGCCGAATTCAGAGCGGTCCTAGCACAAGCACAAAAACGACAGTCATCGGCGAAGATTGGCCAACAAAGGCAATCCCTGCTCACTGAGTCACAAAGAAGAGCAGCAAATGGATCTCCGAATGGCGAAGTTAAGGGACCAAGGAAGGGGGCACGGTCGGAATTTGCAAGAAGGGCGGCTGAGATAGGGAGAGGTATTACAGGGACAATGGAAAAGCTGGGCAGACTGGCTGAGCGTACGTTACGTTCTGGGTGCATATAAGGGTTGCACAAATGATCCGGCCCTTGTCTTTCGGGCAACTCGTAATGTAGACGCATACGCTAACATGACCTCTGCACTGTAGTCGCGAGAAGAAAGACGCTCTTCGACGACCGGCCTGTCGAAATAAACGAATTGACGTATATCATAAAGCAAGACCTTTCGTCTTTGAACTCTCAAATCTCCTCACTGCAATCGTTATCGAAATCTCAGCAATCTCAGTCCGCTCGTGGTGGATCAGAACAAGAGGGAGAGCACAACAAGAATGTAATTTACACATTGAACATTCGAGACATTGCAGACTGATTTGCATGCAGGTTGTTGTTCTCTTACAAGGCAAGCTCGCCGACGTAGGGACGAGTTTCAAAGACGTCCTCGAAGTCCGAACTAAAAACCTACAAGCCTCCAGATCGCGCACTGAAAACTTCGTATCATCAGTATCCGCCCACTCGCAACCGCCGCTGAACCCACAACAATCCGCGTCTCCTCTCTACAACACCCCGACCAAATCCCGAACGCCTCAGCCGGGATACCAGAATTCGAACCACGACATACTGGATTTAGATCCATCATCGTCCTCGGCACTGACGCAAAGCGGTCCTCAGTCAGACCAGCAGCTTCTGATGATGGAAGAAGCCCAACCGGCCAATACGTATATAAACATGCGCGGCGAGGCGATTGATATGATAGAGCGAACCATCAATGAGCTCGGAGGTGTGTTCGGCCAATTGGCGGCCATGGTTCAAGAGCAAGGGTTCGCCCGCTTTGCATCCTTATAATCAACGGCACACAGGCTGACTCTTCAACAGTGAACAAATACAGAGAATAGACGCCAATACAGAAGATGTCGTCGACAATGTACAAGGAGCACAACGAGAGCTTATGAAGTATTGGTCACGAGTGTCAGGTAACCGGTGGCTGGTCGCCAAGATGTTTGGCGTCCTCATGGTATGTCTATCTCTCTGTTCCATGTGATCCATCTATCGGCCGCTGACCTTTGCCAGATATTCTTCCTGCTATGGGTACTCATCGCAGGCTGATAGCGCGGACGAGCATTCGTTACTGCATATGCGAAGGCGTTGGTAGGCACTGCAAATTCTTCGATAGAGAACATGTAATATTATTGTATAGACACACCTGGAGGATCGAGACCAAGAGGTCGACTTCTTGGCGCCATTCGATTCCGATTGTATTTATTATGAGCCGTTTACCAATCTTGATAACCAAGAAAAAATGTCCAGAATCCATTGCCCTTTCTAAGACCTTACCCAAACCCAGTCCACGGAACGAAAGAAATAAATCCTATCTTATCAACTAATACCATTAACATCAAACTCACACCTACTCTCCATCATCCTTACACCACACCCCTCGCCACCCTCTCGTTCTCGTATTCTTACTCCCATCTCATCCCACATCCCCACAACCCTCAACCAGCACACGAATCGACACACACACACTAGCCACCAGACTCCGAGCTCCGCACTCCACCAGTCTACAGTCTACAGTCTATATCAGTGCCTTTAATCCCCACCTAAGCTAGGGGCGCAAGGTCCCTCGTCGTTGCCGAAACGTTTATGCAATGGGCAGTCTTTACGTGTTGTACGGTGTGCATATATAATACAAACCTGACCGTCATCGAAGACAAGGCCCAATCATAGCCGGAATCTAAGGTACAACATACAACCTGCGAATATGTTGTATACTTCACCCAAACGAAAACCCAATTCCCACCATGAATCCCATCCCATCCCCACAACATCATCCCCATAACATCATCACCATCACATCATCACCACCATCAGCGACAGCCGTCCTCTCTTCTAGTCTCAGCTGTCCTATGCTGCGATACCAATTCAGCATGCTTGCTCTTACCGTTTACTATTTTACAAAACCCCACGCAACGCAACGCAGAGTGACTTCACCTCACCATAATCATACCCATCGTTATTCTATCCACAGCCCTCAGTCCTAAATACGATAAGTTGGTTAAGGTGTTCGCCATTCCTCTTCCATGATGTTTGTACAAAAGCGAAAGGAATGAGGTTAGACGTGATGCTAAGGAGGGCGCTCATTTCACGAGGGTGTGCAGGATTATGCTACGGGCTTGAGAGAGGGTTTTGATATTGCTGGATATTGTTTGTGATTGGTGGGGAAGTGAAGGGCGGGATAGTCATAGGTATTGATTTCATTGATACGGTGGTTGTTAGTTCGCTGTGGCTTTCATGTGGATTTGTATATAGCAACATGAGGATCGATGGCAGTGTGGCAATCATGAAGCACGAGTTGCAAAGAGCACATCACAGAATAAGCTTTATACATATAGATACCTACCTAAACTATACACCATATCTCCAAAAAATATGAACTCATACAATTAAACCAAAATAAACGTTTCAGGTTTCAAGACCTGCCTGATACATACATGCAGGTAAGCTCAGCTATGCTTTTCATATAAATTGACGACTATTTACAGCACCAATGCTGCTGCGACCACGAAGGTGATCATGCCGAGGACACCAGCGTTCATTTTGCTTGCCGCACCTTGGAAGGCGATTGGACTTGATCGTGCATTTCCGCTCGGGCTTCCAGAGCCCGAGGGGCTGGCGGGCGATGTGCCGCTGGCGGCTGGGACGGGTGCTGGACTGCCTGGGATACCGCTACCAGGAACACTGCCGGAGGAAGCGCTGTTTCCTGGGACGGCATTGGCTGGGGCACCACTGCCAGATGAAGCGCTGTTTGCTGGGGCGGCATTGGCTGGCGAACCACTGCCAGACGAGGCTCCACCTGCTAGAGGAGCGCTACCTGAAGAAGCGCCACTAGCTCGGATACTCTGGGCGGGAGCACCATTGCTGCCGGAGGAAGCGCCGTTAGCTGGCGCACTGCTTCCGGACGAGCTGGTGGATGGAGATCCGATGGCTTGCGCGCCGCTCTCGGAGGGCGACGATGGCTTGGCTGTCTGGCTTGGGTTGACCGGGATCGGTATGATGGACATTGTCAAGGTCTGCACTGGTGAAGCCTTCGCTGGAGCGGCTGGTTGGCTTCCTCCTTGGCCAGCGGAATTTTCCGGCGCCTGCTGGGCAGCTGCTGCAGGTTGGCTGACTCCCTGAGACGGAGACGTTGCCGGCGCTTGTTGGGCAGGTGCTGCGGGTTGACTGACTCCTTGAGCCGCAGAGTTTGCTGGTGCTTGTTGGGCAGGTGTTGCGGGTTGGCTGACTCCCTGAGCCGGAGAGTTTGCTGATGATTGTTGGGCAGTTGCCGCGGCCTGACTGCTGCTCTGGGCTGGAGAATTTGCAGGAACTTGCTGGGCAGGGGCTGCCGGTTGGCTGCTACCTGAAGCAGGAGAATTCGCGGGTGCTTGTTGGGCGGGAGCTCCGGGTTGACTGCTACCTTGAGGAGGGCTTTGAGCAGTAACGCTGGCGATGGGTGCGGCAGCAGGGCTGCTGTTCGAGCCTGAGTTGGCCGGTGATCCTGGAACGGGGTTGGGAGGGCCTTGGAGACCCAGGCTTGGCACCCCAGCGGCGACAGTGATTGTCGAGGTGGATGTTCTGGTGATGGTGGAAACAGAATTCGTGACCTGAACAATTTCGCTTGTGCCTGATGTGATTGTGTTCGTTACAGGGCGGGTGGTCAAAGTGGTGTATTCGCTACGGTAGATTAGCGATCATTCACTGTTAACTCCACAAAAGTACTCACATAACAGTCGTAATGACCTCTTGGGCAGAAGCGGATGGAGCCGGGCTACCAGTGACAGGGCTCTGACCAGGCGTGGAGCTTGCGCCCGCTGCCTGGGTAGGAGCAGGCGTAGGAGGCGCGACACACTTGGTGCAAATAGTCGATGTGATTGTGCTATATATAGTGGAAGTGGTCGTTCTGGTCTGAACAACCTGGCTACCTCCTTGTGTAAGAGTTTGCGTGACCGGGCATGTGGTGAGGTAGGATGTCACAATCTCGGTAGTAACGACGTCCTGGGTGGACGCGGACGGGGCAGGGCTTCCAGTGGCTGGGCTTTCACCAGGAGAAGTCGAAGTAGCTGCCTGTGTGGGTGCAGGTGTAGGAGGCGCGACACACTTGGTGCAGATAGTCGACGTGATTGTGCTATATACGGTAGAAGTGGTCGTTCTTGTCTGTACAACCTGGCTACCTCCTTGTGTGACAGTTTGCGTGACTGGGCATGTAGTGAGGTAGGATGTCACAATCTCGGTAGTAACGACGTCCTGGGTTGACGCTGAGGGGACTGGGCTTCCAGTGGCTGGGCTTTCGGCAGGGGAACTCGAAATACCCTTTTGTGAAGGCGCGGGGGTAGTTTCGCTAGGGGAACTTGACATACTTTCCTCTGTGGCCGCAGGGGTACTTTCGGTAGGAGAAGCCGACACACCTTCCTGTGTGGACGCTGGGGTAGTTTCGGCAGGAGAACTCGAAGTACCTTCCTGTGTGGGTGCATTTGTAGGCGGCGCAACACACTTGGTGCAAATGGTTGATGTGATGGTGCTGAAAATGGTTGAAACGGTTGATCCTGTCTTGATGATCTGGCTACCTCCAGAGGTAGCTGTCTGCGTGACTGGGCACGTCGTCAGGTAAGACGTTGTAATCACAGTTGTGACGACCTCCTGAGTGCTCTGGGGGCTGTTTGCTGGAGTCGAACTGGCAGCCGATGCTTCACCTGATGGTTGCGAGGCGCTGGAACCTGGGAGGATGGTCGAAACACGCACCTCAGTAGAGATCACGGGCTTCGTCCTGGCCGGGCAATTGGTTACCTCGGGTGCACAGCTTGTAATGGTAACCACGTCCGTCAAGGAGACGACCTTTCCACTGGCTGTGCCAGCTGAGGCCGTTCCGCTGGTCGAGAGAGGCGAGGAGCCGTTGCTCATGGGGTATGGCACGCTTGACTGTACGGAGGCAAGAGCACTTTGAGAAACACCCGTTGAAGCGCCTGATGGAACAACTGATGCTGAGTACGAGTAAGGCGCTGTACCAATCTTACTTGTCGCAGATGCAGAGCCGGTCGAAGAAACAAAGCCTGACGAACGGGCAGAGCCAGATGGAAAAGCAGAGCCAGAAGGAATCGACCTCGAGGGAGCTGACCCAGAAGACATCGGGTAAGGAGGGCTTGAGGAAGGGGGAGCCAAGCCAGAGAGGCCCGAAGACGCCGAACTCGCACCAGAGACGCCAGCAGAGAAGCTCGAGCTGGTGGCACTCGAAGTCGTGGGATTGGGTTTATTGTTGGAGCACCCGTTATGGACCATATCCTTCTTGACCACATCGCAGTACGGAGAACCTCCAAAGGAGTTGGTCTCTGAAGCGGTAGCCTCGTAAATCATGACACCACCAAAGGCATCAGGATATCTGCATTGAAGCTTTGCCACTAGTCCTCTGGCCTCGGTCACGTTGAGGTACATCTCCGGCTGGGTGACAACGTTCGGATCCGTTGATCCGGGAAGACCGAGATAGATTTTCGTGTGCTTGTTTGCCCCGTGTGTTTTCACAAAGTTTACCCAAGCATCGAAGGTAATATTAGAGCCAGCACCTCCATAGCTGTGATCGAAGTAAGAGCGAGCGCTGCAAGTAGGTGTGTTGTAGAACTGGACGAAGAGAAAGTCGAAGGAAGCGGTCTCGATTGCGTCCGCAAGATGTGCATCTGGCACGACGCACTGAGGCGCACCAGAGATGTAGTAGGTCTTGCTGGGGTCGAGTCGGAAGTATACTCGTAGATCACTGATCAAAGAGCTATAACCAGCGCTCAAGTCTGCAGTAGTCACACCGTTGCCCACCGCGCTCTCAATATCGAGATCAAAGCCGTCTACGACGGCATCACCAAAAGGTCTTGGGGTTGATGGGTCCATTTCATTGTTGGGTCCGAACGCATTCCACAAGAAGGCGGCAAAGTTCTCCGCAGAGGCGTCGTCCTTGACCGTTTGGTCGCTTGGTATGGCGCCACCTAGGGACAAAAGGACTTTCTTTCCAGCCTGCTGGCAGGTTTTGATATCGTTGCCGATGAGAGGGCAATCCGAAAGCAATTTCGAAGGGGTGCCGTCCTTATTCGTGTATGTCGCATTGCCACACTGGTTCCCAAAGTTAGATCCAGGGTACCCATGGGTCTGGTCAGGAAATTGGTTGAGGAAGGCGATATTGATAATATCGATGTGAGGGTCGGCGCAGAAATGGCTGAGAGGCTTTTGATAAGGTCCTTGGCCCTATTGAATTCGTCGTCAGACACATCCATTGATTGCCCATAGCGTTGACTTACCCAATACACGACCATGTTAGCATTGGAATTTGCGTCAAAGACGCCAACGACAGGAGAAATAAGAGTGGCCGCAGCGGCCATGGTGGCCAGAGACTTGATGTTGAACATAGTGTCTAGAAAGAGAGACAGATATTATTGAAAGAGAGATAAGCTAGTAGAATCAATTATAAAAGATTGTGGGTGTCAAAAGACTGGACGCAAACAAATGTTTGCAGGAGATGCTCCAAAGTGTACACGCTGACAAGGACCGACGACGAAAAAGAGAGGGAGAGAGAGAGAGATGAGGGAGAAGAAGGGGAGGCAGCGGCAGACAGAGACGAGATGAGATGCGACCTCTACCACGGTCACTCGGCCTGAGCCAAGGCCGCATATGCGCTCCAAGTGTGCTTTCCATCGATGGTTCGTTGGTCAGACTGCTTTAGTCCCGAAGTCAAGGAGATGAGGTTATTGGGCTGGATGACGAGCTATTGGCGGGTACCTGCATACAGCCCGCTTCCTCTGGGTTCATTCACGCGTGAGTGGGCGCATCCCAGGCTGCCTGGTCTGCCATGCCCTGGCTTGTTTTGTGCTAGTCTCGTGGCAACTGCAGTCTCCATCAATATCTCTCCGCATCAGAAAGCTTCAACAGCGACAGACCCCAGCATTGTGATCGAAAATTAGGATCTTCATGTCTCGCTCTGATCTTCAGGTGATTGCGTGATATAATGCCTCTAGCTTCTGTGCCGCGGATATTCAGCGCTCAAACAGTAGACACGCGAGCTGATTCGCTCACCCCTGACCGCCAGCTCCTTATGCGGTATAGCGCTCCAAGCAGCGTCTCAGAAACCGAGGCCTAATCTAACCATTTAGTATATCCACACCGAAGAAAGGGGCTAGGGGTACGAGGTCTTGGCACCAATTACTTAAAGTACCTTACTGTAAGTGAATGAAGTATAAAGTGCACAACTGCGTTTAATTTAGAGGAAGGGCTGGGAACAGGGAAGCTACCACTTGAGCCAAAAGGCTGATCAGTACCTTGATGTGGTGTATTAATACCGCACTAGCGAACCAGTCTACTCAAAGGGGCTAGGGGTACGAGGTCTTGGCATCAGAGACTTAGTGCAGAATGGCGATTAATCCAGTCAGTCGGCAAACTTGAAACTGCACAAGGCACGCAGAACCACAAAACATTCTTGAAACGCTGGTTTGCGAAGAGTGTGATTGTCTCCGCTTTCCCCACCATCTAGATCATCTAGGGACTACCACCGCTAGATTAATTCAGCGAAACAGACTAGATCTGTTCGTTCAGGACCTGTTCGATAGAGCTGGCATGGAGCGGGCCTTATTGCAAAAGAATGATCGCTGGGATCTCTTGGTATAGATAGTTCAGAGCGTCAACAAGTCTGGATTTACAGGGAATATCAGTACTATGCTGTGCTGTCTTTGTAGGCTGAATTAGGAGGAGGCGCCAGACACAGGAGGCGTGCTGGCTTTTAGTTGTATCCGGAGGGACATTATTGTCATCATCGGATCGCTATCACTAGTGATACATCTTTGTCATAGTACAACCTATCAGCTAGTGCCAGCAAGAGTATGACTTCTCTGGGTCGTTCACGAGGTCTTCCAGCTCAGACATGAGCACCACCTAGGTCTCCCTGACCCCAGCACCTGCCGTACATCGTCAATCTTGAACATTCTCACCCCTCTGCCAGATCAGCATCTTTCGGCTCAAACAACATCAACCGCTATCTCGCATCTTCCATTCATATGGTCCCAGCAAGGCGCCTCGTCAATGGTCTCCAAGAAAACCTGATATGTATCCATTGTGTCCTTCCTCAATAGCATACTTCTACCCCTATCATTTGCATCCTTCCAGTTGAAACTGACCAAAATATCCGAGCTGGAGACTCCCTTATTCACTGTATCTCGTGTGGCATTCAGTATGGAAGAGAAGAATGTCTCCATGGTCATGCACGAGCGTAATTTGATCGGAAGAATTGATGCATAGATATACGTGGTGACAGAGACAAGCAAGGTCGTATGATCTTGCTTATAGGCTGATAATTCGGGCATCGGACGGACTGACTGCGTCATCGACTGCGTAGCTGACGCTGACGGTTGGAGATCTGTCGGCTTGGCAGTAGGCCTTGAGGTTCCGTAGGCGTCGGTTGGGTTCGTTGAGAGGTCCCGGCTGGTTCGCTGACGCTTCTTGACTGCGAGTTTTGGAGGACCATCACTGACTTTCCGTTTCTTAGGAGGACTTGGATCAGGGATCTTCATTTTAGCGGTTGGCATTAGTGGTCGGCGTGTTCGGCGTTGCGAGAGTGGTAGGTCATCGTCGCTCGAGGCTGGCTTGCCTGGGAACTTTCGCCTGATGCCCGAAAGCCACGATCCTGATGGTGGGTTCATGGATCCAAATAAAGGAGTCGGTGGGTAACGGTCGGACATCAATTTCTTGGTGGGAGGGGTCTTTTCAATCAGACGGCCACTGGGTAGAATGATGGGATCAAGGGCAGTGTCATCTGTATGAGCCGGAGCGATTGCTGACTTCTTGCGACCAATGGTACCCTGGACTAAAGCTGGAGAGAGCTCTGTCTTCAAGTTCCTAGTACTGTCCGATATGGCGACGCTGTGCTCTGTACGACGTAACTCCTGGGTCGCAGACAAGCCCGTGGCGTTCTGCGGTGACTGGCAGTCGATCGACTGAGAAGCACGAAGTTTTCCATTGTTGTTCGGAGAAGAGGAGACCGGCTGCATCGTAATTGGTCTGGAATAGTCGGAAAGTCCTGCAGTATCTGCGTGCGGCCGGGAACCTTTGGACGTATCCATCAGAGAGTTAGTCTTAGACTTGAGGTCCTCGCCGGACGAGTCAGCTGCCATCTTCAGGTACAGTCGCGATATCTCAGTCAACGGTCACAAGGGTGGTGCACAAGATGATACTAAGACTGAGCCTCGGATGTATGTAGGTGGAAAGAAATTTCAGTAGACGAAGTCCGTTCAGAAATAACCGTTGGCCGTGTTTGCCCTTAGCGAGCGCCTACCTACATGACCATCACGAAATCGTCAACAAAGAAACCCATTCCCTGTGATGATTAAATTCGGCCTGACTTCTGTGCTACGTCTTGGAGTTGTCCCCTCTGGAAAGACAGCTGCTCTAGACCTTCTTGAGTACAAAGTAGTCGCTGTCGTTAGCCTCACGTCAGCTTGCATGACACAGGCTGTACGAGAGAAGGACTTGAGAACAGTTGACTTCATCATAGTCGTTTGAGAGAACGTTAGTCCAATTAGACTACTTACGGGCGAAGCAATGTCGCAGCAGCAGCGTACGAAAGTGGAATCGATGCCTCTTGACCAGTTCATGCTGGACTATCTCCTCAGGGAGGACAAGAGCATGCCAACGAACAAACCGCTCGCTATGCACTTCCATTAACGATACCTAGTGAGCCTCTCCGCCTTTCGCATAATTCACAGCCAGATGAAGTCTACGCGAACAGAGATCGGAGACAGTCTTTCGACATTCTTTGAAAAGCAGAAATACTACAGCCACATTGTCCCAGTACTTGGGTTCCAGCCTCACCTCCACGTGTGTCTCAAGGATAACGCACCTACCACCAGAGAGATCATGAAGCAAAAGAAGATGATGATGGTTTGACCGACCCGGCCGAACTCCAAGCATCAGGGGAAAGATACAGGGCAGTAAGAGCCATTGGAGCGAGGCCGTCCACATGGTATCGATCGATTGATGGTTGGACATCGATGACTGACGCTTTCTCAGAGCGAGAAAGAGGCAAGTAAGGAAAGACACAACTACTACCATTGGATCAACGCTAATAGAAATCGAACCTGTTCGCAGGCATACTATTCCAGCAAACACAACGCACAGAACAAGCACGTGGCCCCGCACGAAACGGGCAACAACTCCCTGCTGCTACACTTGATTCAGACCAGGCTACGACTGGAAATCGAATTCGTACCTTCGGAGAAAATAAAACACTTGCAGTATTGACGCTGCCAGAAAGAAAGCCAACCACCGTTGGATAGGCGTCAATAGGAATCGAATCTATTCCAAGTATATGCTTCCAGCAAGTATTTCGTACTCGCTACGATCGGCGGAGAAAGAAGTTCTCCCTAATTCTGTATACCTTGCTGATAATTGGTCTGTCAGGCATCTAAAGCTCTGAATTATCTTCTCCTGTATGCTATGGCCAATGTTGACGAGAGCTTACACAAGTTCTCTAGCTTTTTTGATAACCAATGAAAGACGACAACGATACGTTTTACTCGAGAGAAGGAGTGGAACCCAAGGCAAAGACGGGACGGATCAGTGTGCTCGCTACATACATTTGGTCGATACATGACCTTACTTTAGACAGGAAGAGTGCGAAGACATAAATTACTTTGGACGCAAGGAAGGAAAGCACAGAGCTTGCATCCATACTGCAAAATTGAAAGCTTGGGACCATGATGCAAAGACGATTTAGGCCGAACAGAAGATGTTGATTGCTTGCATCAACGTCCTTCGATGTCTTGCTACGAGCGTTCCATCGTCAGACTTTGATGCTCTTGAGGAGCCGGCGTGCCGATCACCTAGTCCCGTACCGCCTCAAATCATGCCAGACCACGATGATACACATCTCTCGGAAAGTGTAGGGAGTGCCAACCTCATGAAGGGCGTGAAACTACGGGATGGGCCTGGTGGCGGAAGCGGAGGCTTTCGACTAGAGGATTTGCTAGCTTCGTGGAGGCACTCGAGCTCTGTCGGGGAGCCAAGATCCAGCGAACACTTTGACGATAGAGGAATTGATCAGGACCTACATTCGTCTGAGCTCTAACTTGCCACCGGAAAGACTACCGAGATGAGGATGCAGTATATACACAGGAGCATCCACCTTACCTACCATCCTTGGTTCGACGCTGCTGGTGTTTGTGCAGATATGATAGAGTGATTGCAACTAAATTGATTGGGGGAAAGGAGATGAGTATTTACAGGGGAAGGAAAAGGGGAAGGAGCAAGACGGCACACTCATCATCCACCTCAAAAGCAGCGTTCGATTCTAACACGCTAAAACGTTTTAGGCAATCAATCTCTCTGTTAGTCAGACAAACCGTTTCTCGATTGTTTACAGTTATTTACAAAGCGGTCACCTCTTTTCTCGTGGTGTTGCGGATCTTCAGTGTCCAGAAGTGGAAAGAATTTCATGTGAGCTTAGGCTAGGCGCAAAGCAGAGTCACAGGTCAATGATTATCTTGATTACATGTGTATATTGAAGTAGGCTGGTATCATGGTCGTTATTTTCCTTTTCTAAAACAATACATATTGTATACGTGCTCGCTGACAATTGTTTTTATTTCTCTTGTTGAGAGGGTGGAAGCGTTCAATGCAAGGCTCGATCCTTTCCTAGATCGGCACAACGACCAGCAGCAGAGCATAACAGTAATTATTTGGCCGCTGATCGGGCGCGAAGGTGAGATAGTAGGGGCCGGCGCTACAGGTGCGGAAGACGTTGTCGCTGTAGTAGGTCCCGGTACCCGCAAGACATGTGAGCCCTGTGCCGCTGATCTGGCAGGTGGTCTTGTCATATTTGTTACTGGCGATGAAGGCGGGTGAGTAAAAGGCAAAGTCGGAGTCTGCAGTCAATGGGGCTACGGCTTGAATTTCAGTTCCGTAGTTCAAAGTGCAATCCGCGTTGAGAGTGAATGTTGAGGCTGCTGAGGCGTCGGCGGTGAGCAGGGAGACGTCGGTTGTACCGGTTGTTCCGGTGTAGGGGACGATGGAGATGAAGTTTCCGTCGATGGCGGGGGGGTTGGGGTAGGTGTATTGGAGGGCGACTTTGAGTTTGAAGGAGGTTGGCACACAGGTTGGTGGGATTTTCGAGGTGGTGCTTGTCACGGTGGACACGGTTGTTGATGGTACGCGTGTGGTTGACTTTGTTGTGAAGGGGCCGGTATAAATAGGAGGAGTGTTGGACGATGCGGTGCCGGTACTGTACTTGCTGTGCGGGTGCTTCTTGGTTTTGGACAGTTCGGTGGAGCATTCCGTCACGGAGTCCGTCTCAGAGGTTGGGTATGGCGCACTTGTCAAACCGGTTGTGCTGGACTCCTTGTGAGCCTCGGCAACAGCCAGAGCGAAGACAAGGGCCAAGAGCCGGTAAGAGTTGCACAGCATGATCAGAAGTGGAGGCTTCTGTGTGGAAGGATGTTTGATGCGAGCAGGTATTCGAAAGGAGGAAGACGGTTACAAAGTTTGAACGAGATGTGGGGAGAACAGCCAGTGGGCGATCCTTTATGAAGAGCATCTTCATACGGGAGGGAGCATAGTCCGTATGGGGTCGTTGTGTTGACAATGGCAGCTGCACACGTGGAAGCGAAAGCTGACACACCCTGCACAAGTGTATCGATTCAGCCTTCATCGTCGTCCCTTTTCGGGACGAAGTGGCGCTCTCAGCCGACTCTGGGCTTTAAAGAAATCCTTCAATCCCATTATCAAGAGCTATAACAGCCATTATCGTATCATCAAACCATAAAATGCACAATCATCTTTTACACGAAGGTGGGACTCCGCGTTCTATCAACATTGTGCCTACTCTGTAAGACTTTATGACATGAGATGAAGGACTGACCAAGACTAGTAGGAACCGCTAGCCTGAAGCCGGTTTCTAGCTCGTAGTACTCATACTACTGTGGTAGCTGAGTCATGAATACTGCTTGCGATTGGCCTCCATGGCGAGGTGCGAGCGGAGGCTAGGCCATAGTATCAACCCTAGCAGCAAAGAGTGAGGTTAGCCTGATTCTAGGTCGTAGTACTAAGCCGTGTAGGTTGATGCCAAGTCTTTTGCCGATGTGGATACGAGCAGGGGCGCACCGCTAGAGCTTGGGGCTAGCCCTACAGTCAGTCGTGCCTGCCTTGGCGGGGCAAATCAGAAGCCCCTACAACATACGCGGCCCGGCTTCATACGAGGTACCAAATCACTCACACGTACCACACTGCCCATGACGAGGGGCTGAGTCCACGAAGTGCGAGAACGGGTTTGAGTCCAGGCAACCTCAAAGATGCCTACCCAGACTGCTGCATCGGACCCCGCCACGACTCTGAGCATCACTTCTGAATCCATCTGGGAATAGATATGGGGACACCATCATGCTAAATGCATTGACTCTGCTACCTTCATGGTCTGAACTGATGCTGACCCTATCTTGAAAGATCTTGAAAGGTAGCCGAATGGCGTTCGTCATGTTCTGAAGATGTCCCATGCCTTGCATCCTCGTATACTTAGCCTTCACATGTGGACTAGCTATCACGGTTAATGATCAGGAGAAACAAAGCTCTAGCCCGAGCCACATGCGGATGTGCAATAGTTTGAGCCAACTCATGTCTTAATTACTTGGAGTTGATTGGTCGTCTACCTTTCCTATATCGCGTATGATGCTCGGAGTGTCTGAGATTGAGTGGACGAGCCCTCGTCCTTTCTTTCCAAATTCGCCCTGACTTAATGTTATGTTTGAATTGTGCAGATAGTAATATTACTATGTGTGTATTCGTCTAGTAAGGACGTCTGCGAACGTTCGCATGATTCGAGACTGTCTGCGAGGCTATGATAGGGTTGGCTGGTAAGCTCTGCTGATAGGGTCGTAGTCAGCTGGAGTATACTGCACAATATGACAAGAGCTAGCAGATCCGTCGCAATCGCCAGCCGGATAAGCCCATCTCCATAGATCGAGAAAGAAATCCGGAAGAAGAACGAATGCCTTGCGAAGCACGTGGCAAGTCACCATGTCTCAATTATCTCAACTTCGCCCAACCTCATCCTACCATCTTTTCAGGCCTTATGGATGTCAACGCTATCACGTCAGAAATGATCCTCCTTATCATAATGTACTCGCACAAGGTCTCTAGCCGAAGAGAATCACTTCATCCTAGCCAGAACGCGCATCTCAGATCAAGGTTGGCCGCTCGGTTCTCACTTGGTGCTCTTCATGAGACGACACTGGTTTAGGCCTTGATCACAGACAATCTCGGCTCGTGAATCAAAAGATAGCAAGCTGGATCACAACAATTCAAGACAGTCTCATGCCGACTCGCAATTTCTCACTTTAAAATAAATCAATTGCCCCGATACAGTGCATCATCCATGTCACTGTGCCACATTGTCGCCAGGATTCCAGTGACCTGAGAATTCAGTGCACACTCACCAGCCTTGAGAAAGCCATCGAATTCAGTCGGCCATGTATCTCTCGATCTATATACTAGCCGCATCGAAGACACATGTTCTCCAATACGGATGCACTGAGGGAGACGATGAATGATCAATCCGAAGGGATCCGGCAGGGCTTGTAGGAAGAACGTCTGCATTGGTGTATGAAGATGGGCTGGGTAGGCATTATCGAAAAGCTACAGCGGCTCTAAGCTTAGACAGAGACGCTGGAGATCAAATTAAATGGGTTGGCACCGTATGAAGCTGAGTTGGTTGAAGACTTGGAGATCAGGCTTGAGCAGATATTGATTGACGCGATGATGTCGAACGCTCAACCGTGTCAGTGCCATCACTATGCCAAGCATGGAGCTAGCCGAGGCATAATCCACTCTTTCGACCCTTGCTACCAAGCATCCGATATGCGAATCGACATCATTCAACGCTCAGTCAGAGAGCTCTCATGCTGCTTCTTCTCCACTATGAATTTATTCTTGTTCCTGCGGCAGCCCGGGAAGAGTGTAAGCACAGTGGCAAATCGCCCGATGCCAGGTCTGAAGAATATCCAATCAAAACGGATTGTTGACAGCGAGAAGAACACAAAGGTGACTGCCAGGGTAAGCCTGCAAGGTGCGCTTATTCGTTTCAGCGTCGGATAGTGGAAGAGTAAACAGGGAGCGCCTACCTGCACAAGCGCAAATGCCCGACTCGTCTATACCGACTTCTGCCGCTTCTAGCGATGTTTCGAGCACAACAATGTCATTTTCGGAAACATCACTGCCAATTCCCTGGATACGCGATGTGTATACGTCCCGTCTGCCCCCCAGGCGGGATCAACAATTCACACCACTACCTACCAATTTCGCGTCCAAACAACCACCACAGCAGCTACACATCACACATCTGAACACCGCCAGTACACAAACCTCCTCACCATGCATCCCTCAACAACCCTCCTCGCACTCCCCCTCCTCCTTCTCCATCTCACACTCGCATCACCGGCAAACCCACTCCACCTCCCCATCCTCGCATTCCCAACGACCACAACCACAAACGTAAACCCCCTCCCTCATTCCCTCTCAAACCAAACACTAACCCCCCCAACAGCCCCTCTCCTGCCCCCCCGGCCCCAAAGGCGACACCGCCTACTACACCACCCTCTGCTCCACCACCTACAACTACTCCTGCGCCAACAACCAACTCACCCTCACAATCGAATACCCGCCTCCGAGCGACAGGGGCCGTAGCGATCCGGATGATGTGTGTCCGCATTGCAGTTGTGTGGGGCAGGTGGTTGTGGAGCCGAGTGTAACCACGGGGAGTGTGACGGCGAGTGCGACGCTAACGACGACTTCGAGTGCGCCGGTGTTATCGGTTGTGTCGGCGTGGTATTATGGTGCGGTTTTGGGTGGGGGGGAAGGAATGGGTCAGCAGCGGTGGGGGGGTGGTTGAATTTGGCGTGAGTGGTGCCATGTAGCTGGGGTTGTGGTGTGCGGTTGGAGATCTGTATAATACTCAATGGTGCTTGGTCGATTGAGTAATCGGTTGTACCTCTCAAAGAGCCTCTACCATCCAATAGAGACCCCTCCGCCAGCACCCTCACCCATCCCATCCCATCACATAAACCCTCTCAGCATTACATAATCATACTTTAGTCAAGATTTACTTTAATCGACCCCCGGCTGCATAAGAAGCGGCTACGACACGCGATCATTCTCCGGGAGTATGACGACGCAGGAGCATTGATAGCCGCAGATGCGCGGAAAGGCTTGTTGGGGTTCGGGATTTCGTTGCTGGGATGGTGATGCGGGGTTAGGAGGGAGGGAGTGGAAGGTGTGATGTGATGGGTTTTGGACGGAGTTTGGAAGGGGGGGGGGGGGATTGGGTGGGTGGGGGGTTTGGAGGGTGAAGGGTTGTGTATGTTGGATTTGGAGGGGGAGGGTGAGGAGTTGTGTACTTCGGACTTGGAGTTGGAGTGGGAGGGGAAGGCGAGTGGGGTAGGTGAAGATTGAGGTAGGTGGTGGCGGTGTGGTGCTGTTGTAGGTTGTTTGAGGGGTTTGGAATTGGGAATTGGTGGGATTGGTGTGGTGATGATGGTGTTGAGGGGGTTGGAGTGGAGGTTAATATAGGGGATATTTAGTGCTGTGCGATGCGTAGAATACTTAGGGTATGGTGAGCGCTGAGGTGTTAGTGATGGTCGGGAGGGTAGTAGGAGGATATCGAATGGCGCTATGGAGGGGTGGGGGTGGGGCGGTTGATGCCTGGGAGAGATGGTTGGATAACCTGGATGGTGGAAGATTCATTGACTGTTGTGAGGTGCGGGATTTTGCCGTTGGAGCATGTGGGAGGGGGTGGGACACGATTGATGGCGTGTTGTATGCTGATGACGGGATGGATTGAGATCGGTTGATGAATGTGATCAATGGCTGGGGTCTGTTAGCTTGAGGTTGGGGGCGGTAGACATCGTGTTCAGAAGATGAAGTATTGCATGTGATAGTAACGGCACTGCTTTGGTCATTTCATATTGGATCCGATTGCTTGGATAACTTCCTCATACCCATACACAGTCAAGAGAAAACTCGGTATTGTAAGCGCCACCGAATCTGTACTGACTGAGTGGGTAAGGTAAGGTAAGGTAAGGATGGAGTTTGCGTGGAGGATGGTTGATTGTTTGGGTTGTGGATGTGGGTGTGGGTGTGGGTGTGGGTGTGGATATGGATGTGGTTATGGTTATGAATGTGGATATAGTTATGGTTATGGATATGATGATGGATGTGAATGTTTCAGGCGAATACGTGGTAGTTCTACAGACATCCATCCATCCATACCTACCACCCCCACCCTCGCCCAACCAGAAAATGTCATCCACAACAGCAAAAAGACAAGCTACCTAAGTACCTACCTCATCCGCGTAAGTACTCTTCCCAGAACCCTCCCTCAGCACCGCCTCTCAACTATCTCCACCCGCCACCCATCTCCATCTCCATCTTCTTTCCCAAAAAACCGTACTCTACTACCTTACCATCCTAGCTACCTGTATCTGTACTAGAAACCCGACCACGAAGAACAAGAACGAGAATACTCATTCGAGATACTAGCACCATTCGAGAACAGCACTACGCCTCCATCCTACCTTCTACAGTTGCAGTGGCTTTTTCCTTATTGATCAAAGAGCTTTCTGTTGCGATAGCTGTGCTGTCTGGGCTTGGAGGACGGACTGAGTCTGCGCGTTCGAGAGACGGTGGGCTTTCGATCTAGGCGGAGAGTTTGCGCGGATGATGAGGGCGGTGGACGTGCTAGCAATTTGCCATGTTGGGTGGAGAAGGCATGCGATGGATGGGTGGGTTTGTCTGCGATGTTCAGACGCAGTGCCAAGGTAGGTACCTATGTGTGCAGGGACTGCTCAGTCTGTTAGAGGGGAACGGGTTTCATGGGGAGATATAGAGACATGTGCAGTCGTCTAGATGGGATTTTCAAGCAAGCTAGCTTCGGCTGGTCAGGTGCACACTCTTGTATGAAGATATCTAATTTGATCGCATGCATGTCAATTTCACTGCGCCCTCACAAACCCTACCGCATCGACCACGATCTATGACGAGGTATTCGGCACCCGATGCTGAAAGAGAACGCTCATTGGAAGCGAGCGATCTTGGGAATGAACGGCTCTTCAACCCCAAGCATCATCAGTGGTCGCAGCGGCGGCGGTGTCATCACCTCCTTTGCCCCATGCATCCTCCTCACCCTCACCAGCGGCATCGCCCTCTTCATCGGTATCATCGTCAAACTTAATGTCTTCGCCCTCCTCGGGCTTGTAAGCCTCAAGGAATTCCGGGATCTCCTGCTTGGACTCAACAAGAAGCTTGGTCAAGGCGTCGGCTATGTCCTCGTTCCTATCATTGTAGAACGAGGTGGCCATGCCGATGTTGCCGATACGAGCAGTACGCCCGATTCGGTGAACGTATTCGTTGATACCGCCGTGATCCGTGTTGGGCATGTCATAATTGATGACATGCATGACATTCTTGATGTCCAGACCGCGAGCGGAGACGCCGGTGGCTATCAGAATCGGTGCCTTGCCAGTCTTGAAGGCGCGTCTGTAGACCGTAAGCAGGTGTGAAAAGGAAGCTAGGGGTGGAACTTACATGGCATCCTCGCGCTCTCGCTGAGTACGATCGGAATGGATTGAAGTGCTTGGTAGACCGTAGTTGAAAAGGAAGTCGTCGACGAAGTCCGCACTCTTCTTATTGTTGACGAAGATGATTGTGCGAGCAGGTGGCATGGACAGCAACAAATCAAATAGACAGTCTCGCTTTTTGTGCTCATCAACGAATATGATCTTGAACAAGATTAGTGTCTGTGATCTAGATTAAATGTACGTCGCTTACCTTCTGGGTCACATTCAGATGAGTTGAGCCGGCACGGCCAACACGGATACGGACGTGATTCGCCGACATGTACTCTTTGGCTAGAGCGCGAGATTCCTTGGAGAACGTTGCCGAAAACATCATGTACATATGGTCGTCGTCGTCGTTGCTGTCTGATCTCGGTCAGTCCTGGCAAGTAGCGGAAGGAACTCTAGCTCAACCTACCACCTCCAAAGATCTGGCGCATGTCCTCGGTCCAGTCAGCCTGGACCATCTCATCCGCCTCATCGATGATCGTGTACCTGGGCTTGTTAGGCATCCCGCTCGGAGGTGGTAGCAAAGGAAACCGAACTTACTTGACACGTCTAAGGCTAAGCAAGTGGGGACGTTGCATAAAGTCTATGAGACGACCAGGAGTAGCAACTAGGACGTCACAGCCCTTGTGCAGCTCATCCATCTGCTCCCTTGTTGGGGCGCCACCATAAATCACGCATGGACGAAGCATGGTCCGATAGCAAAGACGGCGTGCTTCATCGAAGATTTGGACAGCAAGCTCGCGTGTGGGGGCGACAATCAGAACCAAGGGTTCGCCACGTACGCCACTGTCACGATTGTAAGGCTTCGTGAGGTCTGGACGGGGGGCCGCCAACTTTTTCGCCTTGCCCATGAGTTTGGACAAGACGGGAATGAGAAAGGCGGCGGTCTTGCCAGAGCCTGGAAGTTTTTAGTTTGCGATGATGAGAAAAATTAAGTCCAGAACTACCGGTTTGTGCAATACCAATGATGTCAGTGTTCTTGAAGACAGACGGCAGTACGTAGGCTTGAATTGGTGTGGGTACTTTGTACCTACACAGTTGGACATTCCTCAACATCACGGGATGTAGCCCGGCATCTTCGAACTATATGACCGCGTTAGCATAGTCGCAACAAAGTTGCTGCAGCTTGGAGTACTCTAGTGATCGGGAGGACCTTCAGGTCGCTCTCGAACGTTACCGACATTTCGGTAAGCCTGTGTTGTCAGCGTCTTGCTTGATTTCAACGATAGGAATTGATCAGCTAAACATACTTTGAGAATTGATCTCCTTCCTTCATCTGATGCTCGCTACCGAAGAGCATGCGTTCGAGGTCCTTGTGCTCCGGACCAACGTCGCCGTACGCTTCAGCCCATTCATACTTCGTGGCATTGGCCGCCCATGTAGGCACATCCTCATCCTCGGCGCCCTCAATTGGTACAGCGGGCCGCTGATCCTTGGGTTTGGCGTTGTACGTGTCATAATCGAACTTTTGAGGCTCGGCCCAATGGGCATCCTTGACACGTTGCTTTGCCTCTTCCTTCACCACAAGGCCGTTGACCTTGTTCGTGACATCCGCGAGCGTAGAGTCGTCACCATTGGCGGACATCGTGATGGCTTGTCTATTGGTGCAGTAACTTCAGTACTAGATCAGTCAGGTGTGCAGCCGAAGACTCGACGAGGTTCTGTTGCTGACAATACAGGAAAGACTCTTGATGTAAGCTTGGATAGTAGGAGCGAGTCAATATGGGAACTACTAAGCACACGAGGGATGTGAAAAGAGCGGTGGTTGGTCCGTTGAATGAGATCGCTCTCACCATGCCAAGAAGCGAGAGAATCAAGTATTGATGCAGTCCTGCGAAGCCAACATGATGATGTGCGTGAAAGGTGAAAGAAATGAGGTGGATCGCAGCGTTCGACGAGAGCACCACAAGTGAGGACTGACCAGTTCACATACCTTGTTGATGCAGCAGGGCTGTCCGATTGAGATGAGTGTGCTGAACAATCGAATGTCCAGCTTCGGCTTTGGTCGAAGAAGATTTTTGGTTGGTGGTGCTCCTTCTGAGAGCGTAGCGGATGATGAGAAGAGGATGGAGTTGAAAGGAGTGTGCCAGCAATGTCATAGAGTGTTTTCGGTTGATCGCAGATGAATCTAACCAAACATCGTCTAGTTTCTAGAGCCCTTCACGTCTCCTTCACGTTTCCTCTACTACCTTAAGGTACATGTCACATGGGTCGTCATATAGCTGAAGATTAGGAGAGAAATGCGGAGTCGAATCATTCCAATCAGCCGGTACTTTTACGCAGAGGCCAATCAGAAGGCTTCCTGCTTCCTGTCACCGCTCTCATTTCGCATCGACTGAACGTAAAGCAAGTAAGTAGTTCTTCGTAAAGGTAAGTCTAGCCGTGATCCCCACTTACCGCAATTATTGAGGCTAAGGGACACTTTCTGTCGCCCGGCTCTTGTGATTTTACCCACTTGCATGACGAAGCTAAGAGGGGTTCTCCATCCTGTGTCATTCAGTCATCGTCGTGGCATCATCACTGTGCCACCCAGAGCATCTGTCACTGTCCCAATGGGATCTCTGAAGGGCAATTGCTCATTTCCGTACTCTCTGGAGATTGTCAGTGGACCCTCACCAGTTGTACTCGCTGTATCCTCAGTGACGTGCACTACAATGATGATCGAGAACCATTGATAATCTACCTTAGCTTTCTACATGATAGACGCGAGAATTGCTAGGTACATGAATTAAAAAGAGAACCAAGAGGTGCGGTAAAGACGGAATGATGATGAATGAATCAAGCAATCATGCACTTGACCGAATGGGGAACTGCTGACATAAATTCTGGAGTGACTTGAAAGGATTGATGCGTTCTCTCATTCTTTGAAATATCGAATGCTCTGGCCATTTCATTTGGTCTGTCGATTACATTACGTAGATTTCAAGGATAGTGGGATGAAACGCCGGCGTCGTCGCTCTTCGAGTATCAATTGCTTGGTGTCATGATCGTTAGCCTGTTTTTCTCACGTCTGATTGCATTGTCATCTGTTCATGTATCTAGCCGTTCGGACGTCTAGATCATAGACGTCCTCAAGCAGCGGGACCATTCATACATACCTGTCGTTCCTGCGGTACACCTACTCGCGGAGATAGAGTGTAGGCCTCTAGCTTATTTAAAACTGCTGAGTTAGTCGAATATGAAGACCTACTCTACCTTAAGTATGTTGTAACGATTTTCTGGTTGAACTCAGTGGTCTAGACCGTCCTTTGTCTCATCTGATGATACCTGCAACGACTAAGAATTCACCATGGGTGTATTAGCTGAGGAAGGCTGAGGACAGCCGCCATCGAGCGAGACCCTCTCGAAGCATGGTCTTGCTTTTGGATCCTCTGTTCTGCTCCAAGCCATCTCTCCCCCAGCTGCACATCGCCAGCCGTGCTTCCCCAAGCATTCAGAGGTTTCTGACGCCTGCCTCATGAATGGTACTGAGGCTTAAACCGACCTAAACTCAGCTATCAGAACTATCAATAGCTGATCATAGACGGATGTTCCTGGAGAATATAAATTTGTGGGGATCCTTGCCGCTTGAAATGGTCTCGTCTATGGAGATGTAGAGCTGGAAGTGGTAGCTTTGATCACAGGGGTATATATCACTTATTCCGCACCTTAACAAGTCTAGAACGAAGATCGTAGAGAATCCAGAGCCGGAGAGTATATAATGATATTGGTATATATGCCGGGACGACTGATATCTTTGACGAGGTTGGAGGGAGGAAGACCGAGTGGTCTTCGACTCTTGAAGTCAATATATGCCAAGCCAAGTTCCGTGGCTGTATATTGCTGTAGGATCAAAGAGGTGTTGTACGGAAGCCATGAGATGGAAGGTGAGCGTGGTGAACATAGACGTCCTATCCCTGACTTGGTGGTAAGCCGACCTCGATGCTGACTGTTGCTGCTATTCACCCACCTCTCTCTAATTGACCAAGGACAAAGGAGCTTCTTAGGGAAAGGCCACCAAAATTGCAGGTCGTGGAGATGTCTGGTAGCGAGCCATGATTTAGCGTATTTAGCGTATTCAGGACTCATGCGAAACCTTGGCAGCAAACACAGAAATTTCCCCCCCCATTTTGTGTGAAACTACATAATCATTAAATGTCGATTAATCTTAGGTGGAGACCAGGTGATAATTTATGACGTAAGAGGGAAGACTAAGTGCCTTAAGGTCATATATAGCTCTAATTGCAACAGACAGGACGTTATGGACCGAAAATGCCAAAATAGCTGATTGTTTTACAGGTTCGCATACAACAAAACTCCAAGAAAGGGGGGGGAAATATTTGTTTTCAGTGCCAAGGTTTCGCATGAGTCCTGAATACGCTAAATGCAAGTCTCTTGCCAAAGCTTGGCACTGTCTGTGCGAAAGTTCTAAACCCTTTAACAGTAGCCATCGAACTTGTTACAATCAGTAGATATTATTTTGACTCGTTGTACGTTCTAGGCTGTATTCGTTGTCCTTGACTTTATATTCTGCTCCAGATTAATATCTAGTAATATGGGTAAGGGGTTTTCCGTATGCTTACGTACTTAGAACCAAATAGGCAGCGCTACGCTGTCCCAAAGGTTTTGCATACGCTAGAACTATCGAGCATCCGAACAACGAAGCTCGTAAACCATTCAATTGAACAAATTTCCTTTGCGAAGAATTGAGGTTACAAGGCTTCGTCGATGCTGTCTACGTACTGTGATCTGGGCATACTACGCGTTCCCTACTCGACTGGTATTAGTATAAGGGGCTCAGCCTTAGGATTGGTAAGGTCGTAACATCCGCACTGCCTTGTTATATCTAACATGAAAGCAGTTCCTCGATTACTTTATCGTTTCTGGTATCCAAGAGATCTTCTAGCCGTTGATCGTTCTGCAGTCCTCTTACAAATCGCCTGATATCGAGGTTCGATTCGCAAGGTCTCACACTCTCCCTGTGGGCTTTCCAGCCGCTGTATGTTGTACTATATCCTTTTAGGCAGCCATCCGATCCTTCAATTCAACCGACCATAGTTTTCTACCTATCCACCGTTTTTATCATGGATGTTCTCAGCCTCCCAAGCCTTGTCTTCGAATGCGTGATAGAGAACATGGTCCTGGCTGTTGGTTTGTATAAAGCAGTCAGGCTTCGGCTGGTATGTAGCAAGTTCTCTCAGCGCTGCTAAATCCTCTATGTTGACGCAAGCCTCTAGAGGCATTCAGTGAAGAAGTTTTACATGCTATATTTGCGACGGATCTCTTTGATTTCGGTGATTGGAGCAAACATTTTCGGATCATCTTCTTCAAACCAAAGTTCGTCACAATGCGTTTGGTGGCCGATGTGTCAAAGCTCCATAAAAGCAGTCTTATCAGTCGCACTGTCAAGCAAACGACGACTCTTCTCCTCCGTGAGATCGAGGATGGCGGGTCAGCTGAACGACGTCTGACCTACGTTCACAATTTATGTGATGCAGTAGCCCACAACATTTCCTCTGGTAGGATTTTCAAGCGTCCCCCTTTTCACCTGAGAGACATATCCTTCGATCCGAAACAAGACTGGCTTTCGGCTGCCGCAGCAGTAGGAGATCAAGCGACGGTGACACGACTACTCTCAGAGAGATTCGATCCGGATATCAGGAGCAAGTTCTTCGGTTACGCGTCTGGGAACGCTGCGAGAAAGGGACAGAAGGGTATGTTAGCCCTAATCCTCACGCCTGATAAGACTAGCCACGTTACCCTGAGGTTCAAATGCTTGGTCATTGCTGCGTTCTCCGAAGCATGTCGCGCGGGTCAGCCAAATATCGTCGAGTATCTACTGGACTTCTGCTCGCGAGTCGAATGGCTGGACGCAGACTGGTTGCAGGAACATGGTGGGAACGCTTTTGAGACTGCCGCAAAACATGGCCATGCGAACATCTTGAAGCGAATTTTACACTACATTCCTACGATAAAAGCAAGAAAGGAATTGCTTGCGCAATCGTTGTATTATGCATCTGCCGACAGGCATATCGAGGCTGTTCGTTTCCTACTTGGCATTGGGGCCGCTCTCAACATGTATAACCACAACGGCGGTCCACTACATTTAGCCTCTCGCGCAGGTCATGCTCATCTCGTCCGACTGCTTTTAGAGCAAGGAGCAACTTATTATGCCGTTTCTCGTGGCGATCCCCTTTACCTCGCCTCGATGAACGGGCATACAGATGTGATACAGATATTGCTCGATTATGGAGCTGATATCAACGCCGTGGGACGTGACGGGAGTGCTCTTGCTCAGGCAGCCGAGAATAGTGAAACAACGATGGTTCGCTTTCTCCTACATAAGGGCATTAATATTAAGAGAAACGGCAATGGGGATTCCGCATTGGGGAATGCTGCTGAACGGGGCCATGTAGAGATTGTTACGCTACTGGCGGAGTGGGGCGTCGATGTCAACGGTCCAGGCGATTGGGATCCTCCTATCCTACGAGCGATGATCTATGGACAGCACCACATGGTCAAGAAACTGGTGGAGCTCGGAGCTAAGGAGGTGGATCCACTGAAAAGCGAACGTTCAGAGGGATTTCGCAATGGGATGTACCCTCTAAGTCGATAGCTATAGGTCCTTGCACGAGAATTTAGATGGTGGCTACCTACTCACACGACGAGTCCAGGCAGCGGAATCAGCTCAAGATTGATACCCACTGCTCAACGATTGTTATGGGCCATGTCCATCCATGGACGGGCTATGGTTGGTCAGGCAAGGATGTCGATAAACATGAACAGAGTCTCTCGCACTGCTTGCCTCGTCTGATCGATCCTCTTAATGAAGATGTTCGCCAAAACTAGCGGATCTCATCGAAAGCTATGGAGACGTAACTCGTTCATCGGAATCATAAGAATGCAGCATTGATATGGAACCTACAATATGCACCATTATTAATCCCTACTCTGAACGCCAAACAAATTTCTGTTAAACACATATAATTGCAGTCAAACCCAGATTTCAGTGCACAGACGCCAGCAACAGCAGGAAGGACGTTTGGTACCGTATAATCCAAACTGGATATCCTGGACGCTCAGGTTCGAACTGATTTCTAGTCCCAATGGATGGTTCTGGCGTAGTTCTACTCAACGGGAACCTCGCCGGGTCCTGAATCTCTTACTCTCAGGCCTTTCGCAGCCCTCATTCGACTGATCGCCGTGTCAAAATAGGCGCTCGCTACCCTGGTACTGCATACAGGCCAAAGTTTCTGCAGGTTCAAATCAGAGTACAGATTCTCCGTAAACGACACAATTTCATGTCCCCAAGAACTATTGCTGTTGCAAGGTTCCGTGGCACTATGGGATTCACTCTCCTGATAACGACCACGCTGCTCTTCGTCTTCACAGCTGTCGAGGCTGAACCGTCCTGCACTTCCTCTGGCAATGATCTCTTAACAGGCCACCCATCGATAGCGGCTTTCGTAATTTGCATACCTGGATAGTCGGGCATAACCCATCGCGAGGTATCGGAAGCTTCTTCGACAATGAAGGTTCGATCCCGGCCTGCGCTTTGAAGAAGCGTTAATGTACGGTATGGAGTCATTAGAATCCATGTTTTGATTCTGAGCGAATATAGGAGTCAGCACCATCCGAAAATCTTGAAGAACCTAGGGAATGTGCTTGCCATTCGGTATTGAGGTGCCACCCTACACATCTCACTCTTACCATCATTGAACTGCTTCGCTCGCTCCTCCGTGGCTTCAAAGTCACATGTAAGCGTGCCTAAACCTTGGTCTTGAAGACCATTGGAGCGATCACGCAAGCGGTCTGGTAGTCATCCTGTTCACTGGTATCGATCTTGCCAGTCATGAGCATTGACTAACAGCACGGATTTCCAAAAGCTCTACGGATTTCTCCGTACCAGATATGTTTGCCGCCATCCGGATTGGTGAGTATTATGTACGTAGTGCACAAAGCGTTCCCTCCTCCGTCAGTCACAGCGATATACTATGCTGGCTTCGTCCCAACATCTTCGGCCATGGGCACTCATATATCACACCAAAAGCGCCGTCTTTGATTGTATTGGCTTTGCCCCTGGTCGAACGGATGGTTCGCCCCATAACATAGTAAAGGGTAAGTTCCGGTGTATTCCCCGACGTGGAGTGGCCTATGTTACTACTAAAATCAGCCGCGGTTCGAAGAATGGCCAATGGCCATCTTTGTTCGGTATGAGTCCAGGGACCATGGTGCCCACACCAACCACATCGGTAAGAGCACCGACGACGTTGAGTGCCGATAGAGTTGTCGCCGTTGCTGAAAGGAGTGGAAAAGCAAAATGCGTTCGTTGAATTTCTAAGAGTAGGATTTCCTGAGGCTCTCATAGTTGTAAAAGAGATTTTGTCCAATACTGATCTATCTGTAAGAGACAGAAAGACCTGACAGCTAGCATCAAACTTATACTCCACCCGGCTGAGGGCTGAGGACAGTCACTATCCAGAATAATGGTATGTCGCTAACCTTCGCTCATAACTTGTCACATCTATACGATCACACTTCGACCGTTGCAGCTTCCTTTGGGCTATGCACGATCTTTCTGTTGGTCTGAAAACCTTCATTCCCCACCACTTTGAGCTTGCGAAACTGCAGCATCCGCGCGGTGTCGAAGATAAGTACAGCTTCCCCAAAGGATGAGCCATCTGCCGCATAATATAGATGGATAGATGAAATATTGGTGACACTAGAATCACCTTTTAGAACTTTTTCAAGATGCCTCAGGCTGGCGGGTTTTCTTCCCGCAGACCCGTTGATGAAGTTGTTTCAACAACTGGGCCATTGAGTAGGTGTACGCTTCACAGACATGGTCACTCAACGATGTAATCTCATAAAACCTGTGGCTATCAAGAAATAGGTCATTAATTCCATGTTGTTGCAGTTGACTTCCACTTACACGTTAATAGCCAGAACAAGCTATGGAAAGGGGTTCAATAAGGATACAACGATGTATTTGTGCCCCTTTGCAAAACTGAACAATCTAATATGGAAGCTATCCAAACGATATGTATCGTCGAAGGAATCTCAGCTTCAAACCCCATGAAACGTTCGGGCGACTATCGATTCTAGACATCTTCCACTGATAAGCTTGAAGTAGGTATATGAAAACAAGGCAGGCTTAAGTTCGCAAAACGTATAGCTCAAGACAAAGGGTCAACATGTGGACGGCGAGCTCCAGCAGGTTATTAAAGGGAACAGAGATGATGGAGCGACACCAAACGCTGATGAAAGTTATCCAGTGAAATCAATCCAGAGATATACGACTCTTGACCTTGCTACTGCATGACACAAGGATATTATGACACCCTCTTGAAAACCTGATGTTGAATCCTAGGGAGCCAGATACACCAAATATAACGTTCATTCCTCCATGCCTGAAGACAGCGCCATCTCGATTGGCAACGATTCTGCCAAAGACGATGCCATCGTTAGCAAACCCCAATTTGCAGCAGCTGCCAAAACCCCAGCGACTAATATTCTAAGACGATTCTATCCGCCCAAGTATGTTGTATCCAGCAGTGTCGAAAAAGCAAACCCACTTAAAGCCAACAAAGCCACCACCCCGAGACAACCAAGAAGATCAAAAGCTTCATAGGTCAAAACCTCCACAGTCTACGCACAGTCGATTGAGATCATGCAGGGGATGCAGACAGAAGGAAGTCATAGCGCCGTTTGGTGGACGAGAAGATGATTGGTATTCAGGAGAGCGGCTAACCGAATCGAATCCACACGATACGCTGAAGTCCATCGACACTACCTCGACACTACCTACCTATGCTGGGCACTGATTCCCATCACCACTCTCATTTGATTTACATATTCAAGGATAGAATACATTCGTAGCGCTCTCGGTCGGTAAGAAGCGTACTACACGGACATATCATATGATCCCAGCACTACCTATGTAAGAAAGGCTTGGTGAGTATTTTATTATTATCAGGGTCGAGGTCGAGGAGGTCGGATAGTTGACTACCTGAGTGATGAGCTTGATATGGGATTTTCGCTTGGTGGAATCTGCATTGCGGTGCTTGTATGGATTGTCCTGTCTACATGCTCTTCTCGGCGTTTGGCTTGTCTTGTTTTCTTACATATTCCATATACTGTAGCCTGGCGAAGAGGGTCGTTATATCCCGTTGATGGAATATACCAACTCCTTTCATGTAAACGTGGAGCAATATCAATGCAAGTCCTTTGTATCGTGATCGCTACCGATTGATGAGTTCCTCTGGACCTTAGGTTTTGGGGTCTCGTAGTGATGTTTGCATTCGCAATACATGAGCGTTAATCAGACCTGGCATAGAAGTCTTATCAAGAAAATCCGACCTCGCGTGGCGTGAAGGTAGGTCGGAGTCATAGAGCATCAGAGCCGCCGGCAAGCAAGTAGATCAGTGTCCATTTTTTATGCATGCCCACATCCATCACCAACCCATCCAGCGTCACAAGCCCCAAGCCGAGGAACCGGAAACAGTAATTTCTACATAAGCCTTAGCCTCTCACCCCCCTCAACATTGTAGTCTCCTAAGCCCCAGTGCTTTCATATTGACCACGATGTGCAATGCTGGAATGGAAATAAGGCGTATGTTAGATTTGGCAAGGCATGGCCTATTCTCGAGTATATACCCTAGGATCTTAACGAAGAGATGGGATTGTGACTGTGGGTGTAACTGATGCTGCTGTACGGTTTCGATGGGAGGAAGTATCGGTTACTAATCAGATAAGTGGTGAATAGATGTGTTGCTTGCAGCCTAGGTCAAGGTCTTTCTTATGCCCATCTATCTTGTAAGAAATATGCGTATCTTCGCTCATACCGATTCATTAATATATCGTCAGAGCATAGAGATACTCAAGCAATAGCTTATTCAACGATCTTAAGAGAGGGCTGAGAGCGTAGAGATAGATGGTGGTATGGCGTTCTATTATATAGAGTAGATTTGGCAGAGACGATGTGAACGGCATTTCGTTGCTGTAGAATAGTGAACTAAAAGATTTCAAGAGCGTGCTTGGATCTTAGATTCTAGATCTTAGTATCAGCAATGAACGGCGTGCAAGGCGTTTCCGAAGATAATGCTGCAACAATTTTCGCTAAAATGAATGCCGTTGCTCGTTGTTGGCGGTAGGATAGGATAGTGCTAGCAATCGTGCAATACCTTAGTTCCATAGGTAGGGACTGTTTTCTTTCAAGGGTTTTTTGTTCAATAGGCAATAACCCCTTATGTTTTGGCGTCCTACCATTTCTATCGTGCATTGAATTAGCTAGTGTACGGGGAGTGATCTTTTAGTAAAGCAGAGAAGACAGAGCGCACCCGTAAGAGCTTGAGGTACTTTCATCTTTCTTGACTCTGGAAAGGGAGATTGGGGTGCAAAAGCTGGGAAGTAGGCAACAAACATTTCGAATCGAGATGGTTGAACTCGGCAGCAGACTCGCATAGAGAAACTGAAAAGAAATGTGCTTTTCGACATAGAGCAGCTATTGGTATTATTATCATAGTATGGCGTATGCTCCAATAGATACAGTAGTTGTAAAAGGGTCCGCACGCGTCAGTGTAGATTCAGTGCGCTGGCCTCTACTATCCGTTTAGTGTGAGCGCCAGATCGGGACCCAGCCCTTTGCTTTGGGTCGTTGTATGTATCCAAATAGCGGCTTAGGCTCCAATTTGACTGCCAAAAACTGCGTGGGAAGGCTTTATATTGTTCGATGATGAAGATTGAAGGGGGGTCTTGGTGGTAGGATTGGAAGCACAGCATCGGGTACACCAAAATCGGTGCTTTCCAAACAAGCCAGACGTCCAGGGAATTTGGTCATACTGTTGGCCCCGGCGATACTGGCATGACTCATCTCAACCAGCGTTCGATCATCCTACGAGTCGCCATGAAGATCCTCGACGCAGGCGAGGAGTTTTCTTCTTTGCCATGCATCGCTGGTAAGGTCCTGATGCCAGAGACTGGCCTTTGGCCTTTGATATCCTCCTCCGAAAACCAATTACCATGCAAACCATACGGTACTCTTTGCGGTAGTTGTATCCTGGCCACAATCTCGGTCATATTTGAGGCGTTAATGACCCATAGCTCGCTCCGTGCCCCCAGAATGCACTCCCCATCGTCGTCAAGCTGAGACTCATCGAAGACATAGCTGAGTATCCATCCATCATCTTCCTTGACTGCTGCTGCTCGTGGCACGAAGCGCGATTCTTGGGCATACCATCCTTCCGGCATCTTGAAGACTTTGATCGGGTCTTCGGGATCGGTACTTGCGAGAACTTCATCCATACTTCTCGTGTCGACACATCCAGTGATCTGCGTTGGTGGATGCCGAAAGCCTCTCTCGATCAATGTCTCGACGTCCATCTTTACAAGAGTATTGATCTTGACAGCTCGGCCAAGAGCCGTACCGAATGAGCCACCAGAGACCGAGCATCCATAGATGTATTTCGCGGCGGACATTGAGGCAGAGTCGCGAAGGGAAGGGAATTCGAATGTGATGGCTGACAAAGCCCATTGGTGGACAATTATATTGTCATTGCTAGAGTTGATGTGAACATCATCAACCGCAGAGGGTGACCAACGAAATTGACAATAGTATAGACGACATTGATCCTCCTCTTGTTGCTCAGCTGGAATGTCGTGAATAGGTTGTGGTGCGGCGATATCACCCGCACTGAAGACAAGCGAGGCAGAGGTTAAACGACACGCAAGCATGTTGACCATTTCCATTCCCGGAGAGCCCGTCGCTGCTTTGGAATCGATTGAAGTCCAGCTGTTGGCAGTATGGAAAATGCAACAGGGCTTTGTCTCGAACCAGCGGACCTCCTGTGGCTGGTAGCGTGGGAAGATGCCAAACCTTGACCGACCGGTAGGATCGTATGCTACCACTGGCTTGTTCTGGGCAAGGTTGAGAGGATCTAAGGAGAGGGGCAGATCCATTATGATCGTATGAGTACTTGAGACTCCAAAGTCATGCATCATCTTGGCTGATTTAATTCCTGGGACAGGAACGTTGAGCATGCTAGTTCGCTTTTGGACGTTGCCACTGCCGGATGCATTATACGTTGGATCGATGATAGAATAATTGATATAGGGCGGGATGAAGGTCGAGTGATAGAGGATCAACTCTTTCGTCTTAGGATCAACTCGAGGCTATAAATCATCAGCATCCTCAGCTCAGGCTTCGAGCGCTGAGACATACATGCGCAGTAGTCCACTCCTTCATGAAGCTGATCAGACTGTTGCCCCCACCTCCAAATCCAGGCCTCTCCTTCTTACAAGGCTCTCCTTCGCTTGTGTTTCCATCGAACCATCCGATGGTTTCCAGACCTGGCAACAATATGCGCATGGGAGGACCACTCTCACACGTCGCCAATGCTCGCCCGTCATGATAGAGTACGGCAGTGTTTGCAACGCTGATCCTTCGTATAGAGACCTGCGAACCAGGCATGTGAGACAATATGACCAGGGTGATCGTCCGCAGAATGCGTAAGAGAATTGTGATCAGAGAGCTCATAGGATTGACCAGCGTTGCAATGCTCGGTAATATTGGGGTCTTGAGGGAAGGAGTAGTCTTCGAGGATTGATAGACATCGGTCAGGATGTATTGGTTGACGAATTCTGGCTGTATGGTTCCCTTCTCGCCATTGCGTCGAAAAAACACGCCGCTGAGCATACCATCTCCATCAAACCAGTGAGCGTCCCGCCCCAGGGCTTCATTCGTCACCGGATTTGATCCGTTACGCACATATTCCCCACCAGCAAGCTCCTTTGGTATTCGTCCCACGTAGGAGCAAGGCGTGAGTGGCAGCTCTTGCTGGACAGGCGCGAAGTTCCCTGATAGGTATCTCCAAAGGCTTATAAGCACCAGACTGTTGTTGCCATACCATTGCTACGTACGGATGGCCACGCCTCTTCTCTTCTGTAGTTGGCTCACTCATAATTGTTGTATACTGGATTAGAGAGCCTTCATTGGAACAGCTGCCGTGTTAGAGGGTGGGGCAGTAATATTACTATTGGAACACTCTATTGCCACATATGATATGCTTACTTAAAGAGGGTAAAAGTAAATAGAAGAAGTTCCGAGCTTGAGCCGAGGTATTCGGATTGATAAATCGGATTGCCGCGGATGAGTGCACTCAAGAAGTCAAGATGCAAGATATCGGCGCTAATGCGGTAGCTGATGTCACTCAGGAGCCGTTTCCGAGGCGGCCGCTAACAAGAGTCCCCTGACCAAAGATCCCTGCCATGCCAATGTTGCTGCTTTTGCAAAGACTGAGATGGCGGGCGTCATCGGAAAGTTGCTCGCCACATCTTCCGTGACAAACATCGTCGACTCTACCGACTAAATCTGTAAATAACATTCATTTGCCGACAGTCACTGCTGCTATGTACATACAGTAACCACACATAATCAAGAAGTTATCCCGCACTCACCAATTGCGCCAAGATCGCCCTCCTCGCTAGAACTACTTACTTTAGTCTTCCCCGCCTTTTTTCAGTCGTGCCAGGGCAGGCAGCTTCCCGCAACAGAGGATCATGACTTCTACATCCTCTCCGCGCCCATGAATGGTAGATATGGGGACTGACTATGCCTTGGTGTGAGTTAACTGTTTCTGTTTGCTACAAAACTACTATGAACCCTTGAATCGCTTTCTGACAGAATTCACAGCCACATCAAGTATACAATACCGCCGGCGATAGCTTTGACTCTGTGCTATAGGCCCTTGTGTACGAGCCTTGGAGTATACAAGATCCTTTTTCTCATAGCTGTATGCTCGAATTGATCTTTGGCTATAGAGATTCTGCTAATCATAGTAGATCGCCGTCTTCTCTACCACACCATGGGACTCATACCTGATACACTCTCGGATATGGACCTATCCTCCCAATGCCATCATCGGCCCCACGCTCTTTCGAATCCCGGCAGAAGAAATCTTTTTCTTCGTCATCCAGACCTACAATACCTCTCTGCTCTACCTAATTCTCAGCAAGGCCACATTCCATCCAGTATACCTCCGAGGACAGAAATTACTCAATGATGGAAGGCGGCTACGAATGTGGAGGTGGCTTGGAAGAATTGCAATAATTTCTGCCATCTTTTTTGGAACCGTTTTGCTTGTGCGGAATGGAGAGGGTCTTTACTTGGGCTTAATTGTCGTTTGGGCTGGGCCATTTGTCCTGTTGCTATGGTATGCGAAGAGTTGTCACATACCTTGAGCAATGGCTGACGTGGATTAGGAGCCTCGCATATCAATTAATTCTGGAGCTACCCCTTTCAAATACATTGCTACCGGTCACCCTTCCCACCGTCTATCTTTGGATTGTCGACACTTTGGCATTGAAGCGCGGGACTTGGGTTATCGAGTCAGGTACAAAGCTCAATTGGCACCTCTGGGATGGACTTGAAATCGAGGAGGCAGTCTTCTTTTTAGTGACCAATGTGCTCATCGTCTTTGGTCTCGTTGCTTTCGACAATGCCTACGCAATACTGCAAACCTTTCCGGATCTCTTTCCGACGATTCCTGAGTTACCGTCGCCCGTACTGCTCGTGCGAGCGTTACTTGCTTCTACTGACGCCTACGATGACGATCGCATACTAGGATTACAAGAAGCACTAGCCCGACTGAGAGCCAAAAGTCGAAGCTTTTATCTTGCTAGCGGGGTCTTTCAAGGACGTCTCCGAGCCGACATGATCTTATTGTACTCTTTCTGCCGTGTCGCGGACGATCTGGTTGACGAGGCTGCGTCAGCTCAGGAAGCTCGGCATTGGATTGCGAAGCTGAACCAGTACCTTGATATCAGCTATAAGAAGACAACCAAGCTGAAACCTAAACAAAAGGCGGATTTCGTCAACTCGACGTTCCCATTGTCCGCTCAGCACACGCTGCACTTACTTCCAACATCGTATCTATCGCCGCAGCCATTCTATGATCTCATGAAAGGATTTGAAACCGATCTATATTTTTCATCATCCAGCAACCCTTTTCCTATCACTGATGAATCTACTCTGCAAACCTATGGGTCTCGAGTGGCCGGGACTGTGGCAGAGTCTTGCTTGGAGCTTGTTTTCCACCACACTAAGGCGATCGTGCCAGAGAGCCAGCGCAAAAGAATAGTTCAGGCAGGCGGCAGGATGGGCATCGCGCTACAGTATGTCAATATCGCTCGAGACATCTCTGTGGATGCTTCCAATGGCCGCGTCTATCTACCAACCGCCTGGCTGAAGGAGGTAGGCTTGTGCCCTGAGGACGTCATCAAGAACCCTGTCAGCTCCGAAGCTGAAAAATTAAGGCAAAGACTTCTGGACAGTGCATTCAGAATATACGATGAAGCCAAAGGAGCAATCGAAGAGTTGCCTGCAGAAGCACGAGGCTCGATGCGAGTGGCAGTGGAAAGCTACGTCGAGATTGGCAGGGTACTGAGAAAGCCTGGTTACAAAGTAAAGGCGGGTAGAGCAACAGTCTCCAAGCTGAGAAGGATTCGAGTTGCATGGAACGCATTGAACAAAAGCTAGTGTACCATATGTTGTGGTCGAGCGTTTGGATCTTGTCTATATGGGGGCCAACTGTAGATACTGTACGAGATACCACTTTGTTCGTTGGCCATTGTACCTGGGTCTAATATCATCTGTACATAAAAATGTCTTCGCTCAACACACTGATCTGAAGCGAGTTCATGGTGCTTCTAAGGGTTTGAAGAAGCATCCTCTGGGGCGAGCCTCGGCCAATCTTTGGTGTGACTTTTGGGCTTGTCTGGATCCGTCGTCGCCCCAGAAGACCAATCATCGTCATCATTTTTGGGCTTCTCTATTAATTCACCATGTAGTCTCCCCAACCACTGGGTCTTTTGCCCATACCCATCCTGCAATGACCAAGAAGACTGGCCAGAAGACTGCAATTGTAGTTGGTGCGGGCGTGGGTGGCGTTGCAACGGCAGCCCGTCTTGCAAAGGCAGGCTTCAAAGTCACGGTCTTCGAGAAGAATGACTTTACGGGCGGTCGATGCTCATTGATACACCACGATGGCTATGTAAGGTAGTCTTCCCAATGCTCCTCGGCGTGGATTAACGACATATGCAGCGCTTCGACCAAGGCCCCTCCCTCCTTCTGCTTCCCCACCTCTTCCGTGAAGCTTTCTACGACCTCGATACATCTCTCGAAGCAGAAGGCGTCGAGCTCATGAAATGCGAGCCGAACTACAACATCTGGTTCAGCGATGGTGAATCCTTTGAACTTTCGACCGACGTGTCTCGGATGAAAGATGAGGTGGAGAAGTGGGAGGGCAAAGATGGGTTCGAGCGGTATCTGGGTTTCTTGCAAGAAGCACATCGACATTATGAACTCAGTGTCACGCACGTGCTGAAGAAGAATTTCACATCACTCCTCTCCATGGCACGGCCGTCGTTCCTCTCGCACGTGCTTGCGCTACATCCGTTTGAGAGCATCTACTCCCGCGCCTCGAAATACTTTTGGACCGAGAGGCTACGCCGGGTTTTTACATTTGGGAGTATGTATATGGGAATGTCACCATTCGATGCTCCGGCGACATATAGCCTGTTGCAATACACCGAGCTTGCAGAGGGCATATGGTATCCCAAAGGCGGCTTCCACAGCGTTGTTGCTGCCTTGGTCCGTGTTGGACAGCGTTACGGAGTCAAATACCGACTGTCAACACCAATCTCCTCTGTTCAACTCTCCCCGGATGGTCGCCGCGCGATAGGCGTCACTCTGCCTTCCGGTGAGTCCATCTCTGCAGACGTTGTCGTTATGAACGCCGATCTTGTTTATGCCTACAATAACCTGTTACCTCCGTCATCAAAGGCCGAGTCTCTACAGAAACGTGCCGCGAGCTGCAGTTCAATATCGTTTTATTGGGCGATGGATCGAAAGATTCCTGAACTCACAACACACAACATCTTCCTTGCGGATGACTATCGTGAATCGTTTGACGACATATTCAAAAAACAATTGATCCCCTCACAACCTTCTTTCTACGTCAATGTCCCTTCGAGGATCGATCCCGCTGCTGCACCAGAAGGGAAAGATTCAATCGTTGTTCTAGTACCAGTCGGTCACCTGCTCGATGATCAAGATGGGGGAGGCCATTTACTCGACGATCAGGACGCCGCAGGACCGGCCAAAATAGAGAACAGGCAGGACTGGGAAGCGATGGTGACCAAAGCTCGAGAGACCATCATGACGACTATCGAAGCACGTACTGGTGCCCAAAACCTTGGAGACGCTTTGGTCAAGGAGATTGTCAACACTCCGCAAAGTTGGAAAGAGGTGTTCAACCTCGACAAAGGGGCAATACTAGGGTTGAGTCACAGCTTCTTCAATGTGCTTTCGTTCAGACCGTCCACCAAGCACTCGTCTATAGATCGTCTACACTTTGTGGGCGCATCAACACACCCGGGGACAGGTGTGCCGATCTGTCTGGCTGGGAGCAAGGTCACGAGTGAGCAGGTGCTCGATGTTTTTGGGATGGAGGTGCCTTGGATAACCAAGACGAAGACAGGTGGGAAAGAGGAGGTGAAGAAGATCGACAAGGTACATGCACTGCCATTGCTGTCGAATCTTCACATTGCGTTGCTAGTACTGGGACTTTTCTTTGTGGGTGGCTTCTTGAAGGCTCTACGGGATTTTGGAAAGATATGATATAATCCCTTTGTACAGAATTTACAATCTTGTATAGACCTGAATGCTCAACTTCATAGAATGTACGTAAAGTGTCATTTAGAACAGATAATTTTCTGTTCGACCACCTTCACGCAGTTGTGTTTCAGGATTATTGCTCAGTCAAACACCCCATACCCTGTCGCAGCTAGCTGTCGCCGAATTGCGATGCGAATATATTGAAGCCGCGAATAGTACTACCTTTTCACTAGCCCACCTCGTTTACAGCCATCAATTTAAAGGGTCCATGTAAAAGTCCTTGTTGGATCACAAGGCCAATGGCTCGACGCCCTACTACCGAATATGGCAGAGCTTCATTTCCCTGCCAAGATGTACCGTCAGAAATCGTAGTTCTATTCGCTCGGTTCGGCAGTCAAGTCCAAGCTCCAAAGCAGCGTTGTGATTCAGGAGCGGCAGCTAATATAGCTAGCCATATGATGATTGGAAGAAAATCTCAATGGAAAGCTGGTGCATATTGATTGTTAATATGGATCATACACCATTACTCACCAGATGGTGCGGGGCACGGTCTTATGATCATGGAAGAGAATACAAGGGTTCATACTTTACATGATACAGACTGAAAGAAATGCCGCTCGGCAACCCTGATATCGTCGGAGGACATCCGACGTTCCTTCGGATGCGAGGTGAGGAAATTATGAAGGCATTTACGGCAGCGACTTCCACGATGCTGTGGCGGAGGTGGAGCTGCTAAAGCGGCGTCCGATGAGCCAGCCAGCGATCGAGCTACCATAATACAAAGCTGGCGGATGAGAGGTCAAATCAAGCTTCAGTCATTGTGGCCGGAGGGTCCCCCTTTCGACGGACTAGCCACCCTAATGCTGCAGTAGCAGGGATTAGCTTTTCCTAAAATCACCTTGGACGCTAATTCTCCACAAGTTCATGTGTGATTGCATAAGGTATCGCAGAAAACAGCGACAATAAATCAGACCACCGTTGGCAAAAGCGGCAAACATCGGAGGCCACGGATGCACAGTATTCGTCGTCCCACGAGAGCCCTTACCTGAGCCAACAACGGTGCGCTGGTGGACGAGGGTAGAATATAGCTCAAGCGTTGCCATGCAAGGAAGAGCAGGGTGATGGAGCGCGGCGGAACGCGAAGGAAGAGCACATGCTGTTTGAAGGGTCTCATCATGATGCGGAAGACGAAGATGGTAAAGACCAAAGGTTATTGGTAGCTTTACCTGACGGAGCCATGTCCAGCGAATTGCAGAGTGCATGCTTTTGGTAGACCCCGGTGATGCAATATCGCCGCTATGTCATCGGATTGCAGCAAGAATGGGTTTCGCCCTTTAGCGCCTCCTTCATATACATATCTCACCCTACCCAATTGCTGTTTCCTTACCAAACCTCAATCACATCTACAATCGACAACCGTTCCAGCTCAACTCAGCTACAATGGATCTCGTGAAGCGTAGCAATGGTGCTATCCATGCTAATGGCGACCACTTTATCAATGGTGCTACTTCAGACATCGCCATCACGACTCATGGCTCAGACTGGTATTTTGTACGGGACTCTCACCTCACATGGCCCTGCAGAAGCTAATGTTGTCAGGCCGTTTGTGCTGTAATGTTCGCATCCACTGTCGCCTTCATAGGTCTTTCATATACCCAGCCTCGCACCCACCGTGTATTCCACTACATCACGGCATCGATCACCATGGTTGCCGCCATCGCCTACTTCACCATGGGCGCCGATTTGGGACAGACTGGTATCAAGCCTGAGTATATGCGGAACAACCCCAAGGTCCATGGAAACCTCCGAGAGATCTTCTATGTCCGATACATCGACTGGTAAGATCATCTGAATCACACTTCAAATTTGTTCCACGTTGACATCTTCAGGGTCATCACTACCCCTTTGTTACTCTTGGATCTCCTTCTAACGGCTGGTCTCCCATGGCCTACGATCCTCTACACCATCTTGATTGACGAGATCATGATCATTACTGGTCTCATCGGCGCGTTGGTTGCATCTAACTACAAGGTATGCCCGTTGCTGGCTGGATTTGATCTCGAGCTTAGCTGACAGATCGTCAGTGGGGTTACTTCGTATTCGGTTGCGCCGCTCTCGTTTGGGTTGCATGGACAGTCACTATGACCGCACGCAAGCACGCTTTCGCTATCGGTGCCGATGTGCACAGGACCTACCTCATTTGCGGCGTCTGGACCATCTTCCTCTGGACCTTGTACCCCATCGCCTGGGGACTTTCAGAGGGTGGCAACGTCATTTCTCCAGATTCTGAGGCTGTATTCTACGGTTTACTCGACTTGATGGCGAAGCCGGTGTTTGGTGCTCTCCTCCTCTGGGGTCACCGTAGCATCGATCCAAATCGTCTCGGCAGTAAGTATTTCGTCTGTTCTCTGGAAGCTCACTTCTAAAATTTCTCAGTTCACATCCGTGATTACGAAGAAAGCCCATCCTATACCCATGGTACAGAGAAGATGCCTCATCACCATAACGGTGTCAACAACGGGGTTCACACTGGAGATACTGCCGTGACCACCGGCGCCGTCGTCTGAGTTCATACTATTATGATGGAAGCGATGTCAAATGCTAGCTACTCAATACCCATTTGTTGCTTTCTTAGCGATCAGGATATGCCAAGGGCCTAATCACAGTGTCAAGATGCATCATTAGAAGCTTTAATAGTCGATATCGTGGTATTTCTAGTCGATAATTCCACTTCATCCAGCATTTGAACGTGCCTCTTCGTTGAAAGTGCTGTCCGTAGATATGAGTCATCTACAAAATCTGACTGCTCCGCGATCGCTGTAATGCATGCTCCATCCGGTATCGGCCAAAACATCAAGACGGCCTGATAGCAGTGCACATCCCCCAATCTCAAAGTAATTAATAAAAATAGGCATGCTCTCCGCAATAATCCCTGTAACGGAAGCTCGAGTGGTCTAGTGGTATGATTCTCGCTTAGGGTACAACCCTAAGTCACGTGATTTGCGAGAGGCCCCGCGTTCGAATCGCGGCCCGAGCCCGTATTTTTGCCCTCTTATCCTCTTAGTTTTTGGCGTCCGAGGGGAGGGGTGGATGTTTTGCGGTTGTATGTAGAGTGAGGTGGAGCGGAGTTAGAAATCGGCCTTATGCTTGGATTCCTTGGCGTTGCTTGGCGCGCTTGGTATTGCCCTGAGGAGATCCCACCTGATGAGGGGTATTTGGACTAGCGTTGGAAGCATGTATTTAGGGAGGGAAATGCCCCTATTATTCCGACTCCTTAGCAACCCCCATAGTAGCAAATCAATATCAGACAACGACAAGACACATCCTACCTTTTCTCCACCAATACGGTCTCGTTGATCCTTCTTGATTAATCAGTCAATCGAGGGGTTCAACTCCGGACAGTCACCCACTCTCCCACAGTCACCTTCTGACTAAAGTACTATACTATTGGTTGATATTTCGCTTAGTAATACTCCCACTTGACCACTTGTTTACATCCTAACGTGCTGACTTACCTACGATATCTACTATAACATAATTTAATGATAAGAAAGGCCTCGCTATTCATAACGCTCACCGACGCGCTCTAACTGGCGAAGTAGTCAATAGTGATAAAGCTAGTAGGCTCCGCTGTCAAGACTATGCTTTCACACAACGCTTTTAGATGAGCAGTGCGACATATTACTACGTAGGTCTATGTGTATTATATGCGACAAGTATCTATCTACAATAATGTGCCATCCTGGTTGGTATGCTTAGTCAGAAGGTGACTGTGGGAAGGTGACTGTCCGGAGTTGAACCCGTCAATCGAGTACGCATCGATATGAGTAGGCCTGACTTCCTGTACTTCTAATAGCTAGTAGGAAAATAGGTCAAGGCGAAACAAGTTTGATTTGACCCAATGGGTTGGTTGGATGGAAGAGGTGCAATTTCAGAGGATTATTGATCAACAACAACAACCACAACAACAGCAACGATGTTCAGGGTATACGGAAGACGAGGCCGGTCAGGGGCAAAAGGGAGTCATAGTACGCGTCGGTGAAGGGAGATGCTATCGATGCTGCTGTGGACTTGGACCGGGCTTGGGATATTGCACCAGGTGGTCGACTCGAACATCGATCGCTCGGACTCAGTCCTTGTGGTGAACATGGTGGACACAGTTAGTCCCGGTGGTAAGTGGAGGAGCGGAACAGTGGGTCAGGGAGCAGAGACTCTACTATCGGACGTCGCTCTCCCTGACCTTCGATGAGAAGATTAGCCTCAAGCATGATCCGCCCCGACCTTATGGACTCTATGCTGCCAAGGTGGTCATGATATGCACGTGCCCTGGCCGATGGATATGCTTCGAGGCAACGTTAGTACGACACTCGTTAGTCTTAGGACTACGTAGTAGGTCTACTGTACTACTTAATCTATAGAATGGAGCTAGTATAAGCGAAGTTCTTTGGATCTTAAGGTTATTCAGTAGGTAAAAAGACTTTATAAAGAGCTAGGGATTATGCTAAGCAAGCTCTCAATAGTCAGTACCCCTTTATAGAGTAGGATACCGGGTGTATAACTTCTTAGAAGACCTACGGGCCGTGAGATTCGTACTTTAGAGTAGCTACTTATAGTCAGAATCGGTATAATAGGACTAGGATAGCTACCTTTAGCTACCTTTAGCTACCGGTATATCCTTAGAAATATATGTAAAAGAACCAGGAGTTGGACTCCCCTTAACCAGGACGGTTCCGAGCTCACCAGTCTATAAAATGCTGAGAAAAGTTTTTCTTATCATGTAGCTTGTAGCCCTTCGCGAGGACTCCGGCGACATCCCATCTCAGCCATAACAGTACGCCATTGTTATGGATACGACCCGGAGGTTCGCAGATCTGCATGTTCATTACATGTCTCTTCGAGTAAAACATTTGCCTTCATCATGAAGAAAAGGAAAAAACAAAGGAAAAGAAAAAGAAAAAGGAACGGATTTTTTGACCGTAAAGATCATATGCACGTTGCGAATGGGGATTTGCATTGATATATCGAGCTAGATTTCTGCAGCGAAGCGTCTGTGTCCCCTCCCATTAACAGATGATGCCATACATGCAAAGAGTTTTACATGTCCGAGATGGAACAGAAATCAGCAAATGTTGTGTAGGACGATCAGAAACCCGCACACCATCCTCAAATCTCCACAGAGACTCAACGGTAACCTCTCAACCTACTTCTCAACCTGATGATATCTTCATCGTCACCATCATCTTCATCCTCATCCGTCGTATCGCCATCATACTCAGAATCGTGACAAAAGGGACGCGAATGTACCACCACAGGCATCTCGTTCTCCTTATCATAGTTGCGCTCCGCGGGCTGAGAGGATTTAGACGACCCGACAGATGATGGAATGCTGAGTGCCGTAAAGTTATCTAGACGTGGCGGTTTGCCAGAGCCGTTTGTGGCCAGGTTCGTAACTTGTGTCGTTTCGGTCGGTTTGGCAACTTTCTTATGATTTGGAGGAGCTGTCTCTGACTGCGCCTCCACAGAACCCTTTCTCTTTCTTGCTGCAGGTGTAGAGGAAGATCCGGGGTTCTGCTCGATCAGGATTTTGCTCAAGTCAACGAACAAGTCGACCAGGGAGGGATAGGTCAGCCCCTCAACCAATACTGTAATCTTGTTCAGTTCTCCCTCAGGGTATTCTTTTGATCTTAGGCTGCCCAGAATGAAGGACTTCCATGCCGGCGCTCCTATATGCTTTGCATTTTCGGTCTTCTTTCCAAACATTCGACCCTGCTTCTGCTTCTTAAAGTCTCGTGAGAGCTGTAAGAGTACTTCTCGTGCGTCTTCATTTCCCAGCAAACTGATCGTATCTGCGGCTGCTGAGTTTGTCTTCTGGTAAGCCTCCTGCAAGATGAATGGGATTACTTCGTCCAAGCTTTTAGCCTGAAGAGATGTCGTCAAGCTGATGCGTACACCATGATATTCTACTGAAGATTAAACCAGTGTCGGGACTCAATATCCTCTCTAGGACCTTTCTGAAGCCACCGACATCTAGACCGACCTCCACACCTCGCCATCGTATTGCTTTGGTAGTGGGAGTTGCGCCATTGAAAAATCGATGGTAGCGACAACATAAACTCTGCAGTCGTGGCCGTTAGGTTGCTGGGGACAATTGACCACTTGAACAATCCATTCTTTGCGCTCAGGAAATAAGTTTGAGGCAAGCGTTGTCAGCAGCTCTGAGTCGTTCAATTACCTCCCGAAGTGCCATATTCTGCTTGCAGACTTTATTCACATAGCTGTTTAGAAATTTCCCTAGCATTTTGTAATGTCAACCAGCCTTGTTATCGCGATCGAGTCTTCTATGTCCATTCGCTGGTAGCTGACCTTGTCAACCTCCGCGAGCGCAAATGCTGTCACATCGATATTGCCGGATCCTTTCTCATAGTATCGGATGAGGATTGCGGTCCCTGGGGCATGGTTCATCAGTTGTCCTGCGTTTTTTAAGCCCAGCCGCTGGTGCCACTCTGTGGCTGTCTGTCTTCGAAAAGCATACAAGGTCACGCTGAGCCCGTACCCCACCGCTCGAGCTCTACGCTCGAGGTACTCGGTTGGGGCGCGCGCGAGCATGGGCTTGCCGTTGTTGACGTGTTCTTCCTGCAAACCTTTCAAGGTCTGGAAAGGCTTTCCCTTGAACAATCTGCCGCAACAATTGCTCCGTAGTAACGCCAAAATATATATATAAAAAGTAAAAAGAGACAGCCATCAATCCTCAACCCGCCAGTTCACCAACATAACTCCCATTCAAGATGACGACTCCAATGTGATCGCGCAGTTGAGGTATATGGGATTGCCCATACACCCCCAACGGATTGCGGGAGATACATGCGCAGAAGGTGTTTGTACACACGAATGTATCGCAAGCCTCCGCATCTTACTGTGCTGGGGATGTTCCCAGCTCCCACCTCCAACTCCCTGCAACATAACTTCGGCCAACTTGCTCCCTCACCCACTCCTCCACCTTCTCCTTTCATTCGTTATCTTCATTGCCAAAGGAGTTGAAATACTGTACCAATTTCAACTTTGGCCGCAATACAAAAACTGTCCAATGCAAATTTGAATGGACAGGCAGGAACGCAATGTCCAGATCCCGTAGGCTCACCCGCTGACGTCTGAGGACTCCTCCTCGTTGGCTTGGCTCCTTTATTGTGATGAAGTAGCTTCGGAGGTTCATCGCTATAAATATATATATAAAAAAAGAAAATAGACATCCCTATCGCCAGCGTGCTTGTGAGCAGATTTATATATTTATTGACAAATTCATCATTTAGCCAACCATCCAGTCGGGCGAAGCTGGAGTGGGTGACGGTCGTCGTATGATGGATTGGGAAGGCCGACAATGGACTTGCGCTTGTGTTGTTGGAGCGCGCAATCTGGCGCTTTGTTTCAACCAACAGCTGGAGAGTTGGGCTCAACGGCGTGATCTTGCATGATATGGACGGTGGGTTGTGTGGCATTCTGAGGATTACAAGCAAAGAATGCGTATTGTTTTTGTCAAATTGTGCAGTCCATGCTGCATGCAATTGTACGTCTTCCCAAGCTCCATCCTCCCTATATGCAGTCGCTGGCTGGTCGTTATTGAATGGTGCCTTTTTTTTCGCGGTCTTAACGGCTCGGGCATGCTTCTCGGCGTCCAGATCTTTATCTTCGTCGATTGAGAAGTTGCCATTTTCTCGTTTGATGCGTGCTACATGTGCCATGGCTGTGGCATGGTCACTTGGCTCTAGATCTACCACGGCTGGCCCCGTTAATTTGACGAGGTACTCTTGTTGCAGGTGTTCGGCAATGCGCCAATAAGCTGATGTATTGTTTAAGGATGGATAGACAGCTTGTTGATGGCAATCCTCATGCCTAGGAGAAGGATAATATTTATATATAAATTGAAACAATGGAGAAGTCATATTGTACACTGGGGACATTGCGAATCAATGTTTCGAGATGTCGATACAAACATCAAGGAGAGAGTGTAGATATATATAGTTTTGAAGGCATATATATAAGAGAAGAGGTAACATTCTCAGTTGAGAACGATCTTGAATTCCATACTCGGCGGGTTCGAAGCCAGAGAACGAAATTTGTTCGAGGAGTCATGTTATAGACTGAGAACAGAAAGAGTCAATAAATGGAGGTGTCGATGCACAAGTATAGGAAATGATGACTATATAAATGTTGAAAGAAGCAAATGAGATAATGGAAGAAAAGATGTAACACTCTCGATTGAGATCGATCTCGATATTCGATTTCGATTTCGATTTCGATTTCTCACAGGCTTCCACTACAAGTTCGAAGTATCCAAGAGCACTAGGTGGATAGACTTGAGGAATGTTAGATGGATCTGTCGACCTAGATAGAGACTTCGACGAAACTTTTTCGATATCTTCAACTTCCTCTTGCGAAAGCATGGCATTGCATTTCACAGTTCTTCAGATCCTAAGGATGAAAAGGGACCGAGCATGTTCCTTCTGAAGTGCTTTGGTAAGTATTTTTATAAGTCAAGGAGGGCTCAAGTCGGAGTATTTCGGCGGTTCTAGCTGGATATAGGCTTGAGCGATCGAGGTGATGGAAGGGATGGGAGTGTTGTGTGATGACTTGAGTTCGATGTTGATGGAATCGACACTGATGAGAGTGAGAATGGTTGTCGAATGGATGATGGATGATGGATGACGGAAGAGATGGGAGTGTTGTACGATGACTTGAGTTCGGTATTGATGGAATCAACACTGATGATAGTGAGAAGAGTTGTCGAATGGTGATGTCTGTACTTTCGGAGTTTATGATCAAGGTGCTTCTATGATCGAAGGATCGTAGGATTGTATGAACAGTTTGAGTAGAGGAGATGGCTGAGGGGAATCTCTGTCGGTGGTGGATGTTGTTGAGAAGATAGGAAGGATGGATGGTTGGAGTTGAAGAGGATTTGGAAGGGGGGATATATAGGGGATCCCCACGAGTGAAGGTGGAGAAGTGAGAGCACATCCGGAATGAAGAAAGGTGAGGCAGGGGAATGACATGGTTTTTAGAATTGAAGATGGAGAATGAACGGAGAGTGACCACCGTATCGCCGAGGACTGGGATAGGTCTCACTTGGGTGAAATTTGAGATGAATTCGTAGCTGGGGATGACTGCTGTGACATCAGCCACTATTGTTGTAAAGCTAGGGAAATTCTTCTCCGTGAATTATCTAATCAGAAACAATAAAGAGAATAGTTACCAAAGAAGAGGGTACTGATGGGGTTATATAGAGTACTATCTCCGCAGTTCAAGGCAAAAAGTGGTAGAGAAATGCGGAGATAACGAAAAGTGAGGTAGTAGAATGATGTGACTTTCAGTTGAGAACTGACTCAACTGAGATAATTCTCACTTGAGATGAACTTGAGATGAACTCCGGAATGATTGCGGTGACATCAACCTGGATTTTCGAAGGTTTCATTCGTAACTGAAGGATGCCGAGTTAGATTCTCAAATTGGTGGATATTGATTGGTGAGGGAAGCTATTGTTCATGAGCCAAAGGCATTTCAGTCCTGGATGTCGGAGAGAATTGATATACTCACAGGATTTTATCGAATTGAGTATTGAGGGAGTCTTGAATGAGGAATTGAAGTATTGAAGAGTGTAGGAGTTGCATAAATGAAAGATCACCGTGACCCCGTCTGCTGTGGCCTGGATTTTCTGCAATAGATTGCTGTAGACATGGTGAGAGATAGCAAAGTAATAAGATCAGTTTCAATGTTTGATGAGAGGACGTTGACACGCCAGGGGATATATATCACCATCAAAAAATTCGCTGATGGATATGCCCAAAGATGCCAAACGCCCCGCTATATTCGCTCCGGTAAGGTAATGCCAAATGCTTTGCAATAAACGCCATCTGATGCTCAAGAAAATGGTTCAGATCGAACGGCCTTCGAAGCATCGTATCTTCAATCGGCCTCTTGCAAGTATCCCTCTCTTGATTTTCCTCGCGAGCTCACGGGGCTCCCAGAGCTCACTGAACTGACTGGTGTGACCGGATTGCTATCTCTATCCTCAGCATCAGACGACCATGTTATCAACGGCAAGGGCCCATAATCGTCCCCAGTCTGCAACTCCAACTTGTGTCTTTCGATAGCTTCGGTTATCCGCCATCTTGCTACGAGCCGCGCCTTGCGATCTGCAAACTCCTGCTGTAGCCGTGAGTCCTCCTCCTGGGACTTGGCGTCTAAGTCTTGATTTTCGTCCTCAAACTCCGATTCCAGAGTGTTCAATTCTGTCTCTTGCTTTGCAATTATACGCTCAGACTGCTTCCCTTGCCTTTCGCGAAGTACATTGATGCGAGAGGTGTGCAGGTTGTCCATGCCATTGCGTGTATGGTATTGCTGTTCTAGCTGTCTGTAATCGGCTTTCGTAACCACTCTACTAGGCATACCTTGGACGGTACTTCGAGGATTACAGTACGCCTGCATGTGTTTTAACCGGACATCGCAAGCTTGGCGCTCCAATTGTAGAGTCCGATGAAGTTCCACCTCCGCTGTCAAATGACGATTTTCAAGCGATACAAGGGCCTCGGCATGACGAGTGTGAGCGTCCTTCTTTTGCTGATGGTATTGTTTGAGAGCATCTCGTTTGTGTTGCAGCTGCTTATTACGTATGAGCCGGTGCTGCGAGGCTTCGAAGCTGATGAAGCGGAGTTGCTCTTGTAACTGTGTAGTCCGGAGCTTCTTGAGTACAGGATTCGAGATACTGCGCCGACGGCCAGCAAGTGCCTCGAGGCATTCTTCTTCTGAAAGTGGAGATGAGGTATCTGTAGGAGGGGGTGGAAGCGGGGAGTGATCTGTAACAGACTGAACTCGCGGTGGGGGTCCATCAACGGTGTGCGTTTGGTCCGTGGTCATAGCGTGAGGAGGAGGGTCTGATATGGTCGTAATCAGATCTGTAGTCATCGAATGTAGAGACTGGAGGCCCAGGCTATTGACCGCTAGCGCTGATGAAGCCCGTGGTGGTATATCGGGAACATGATCAATAAGATTTCTCCGTCTATGCAGTCTCGATAACCGGCGAAAGCCTTTCCTGACCTTGACGATGTTTGACGTGTTTGATGCAACCGAGGAAGCAGAAGTTATTGACGTCGCAGCGAGTGACGGCGTCTTGACATGTCTCGATTGCTCAATGGAGCTATCAGAGGCGGTATATATTGACTGCGACGCTCTCGAGTGAGCTGGTAGAACAGGCTCCGAGAGCTCAACATTGATATTCAAGCCAGAGATCCCACGAGTGACTAGTTCAAGAGTTGTCTCAGGGTCCTGGGGGATGTTGATACCAAGCTCCAGTGCGGTCTGAAGGAAGTGGTGATCCACCTCATCCTCCGTCTGTTCAAAGCGAAGGACCATTGTCCGATAGGTATGATCATCAATTTGTTGGGGGAAAGAACAGTCGTTGGCCTGCACATCAGAGAGACACCGCTTTTTGGAGGACGCCATTCTGCGCAAGGTGGTCAAGGCTCCCAAGCTAAAGAACGATGTGCATGTCGATTCTCCCGAGCGTAGTGAGCTCAGACGATGATCTCTCGACGGTGGGGCGCAAAGCTGGATGGTGCTCTCAATGGAGCGGAAATTGGGGGAGAATCGATAATGATAGGTGCGTGTAGGAGGCACAGCACCTTACTAAGTACTCAGATCGTCTACCCTACTTGGGTTAGACTTTGAACCAAAGATGTCATACTCACGTGGCAAATGTGGCAGATCATATTGACCACGCTAATGCACGACACAGGGGCTTGGTCGTCCATATGGCTTGTGGCTTTCTCGCTCCTCATCCGCCATCTTCAGATGTACTCTATTCTAGCGCTGTTCTTCCTGCAGATTGAACCCTTCTTTTACAATTCTTACATTGAAATGGTTTGACTTCCTGCGTAAGTCTAAAAGCCTCACACGTGCGAAACATATGGTGGACGTATGTTGCCAGTTTAGTCTGCGAGATCTTGATCACCTCTTCGCTCGGTCCATCATTGGCGGACAATCGCCGATGGACCTATCCCGAGTCCTCGCATGGTTCTTTTCACAGGGTTTCTGCCAAGGCTCATTGCAAGTACATGGGTTATACCTGTATGAATCATCGCCTATTGACCCACAGAAGTTGAATGTACACCATAACCATCGTTCTGAAACGGTCACGTTACGCTGGACTTTAAGCAAATTGTGGTAGTCAAGACGCAACATATAGAGGTATGTTCATCTGGCGTACCTCATCGTGATGTTGTCCGGTCGAGGGTTCTCGTCCACTATCATGCTCTCCTTCTCGTTCCCACATTCCTGAGATCACGATCTTCGCACACTATGCTCTTTGACCAGGCTTGTCATGCTCCAAGTTTCCCCTTGGGCTACCTGTAACATGTGGACCACTCCGGTCAATTTTTTTGACTTCTAGTCGTTTCTTCAGCAATATGGAGCCGATCGATTTCGATCAACCAAGTCCACCATGCCTCAGGACTGTCGACTCATTCGGCGGTGGTAGCCAAGCAATTGCCAAAAGTCTGATAGCTTGCCTGCTACCCACCATTTAATACACAGTCAGCTGACCTAACGAGCCTCGGATTGGCAGCAGGCCCATGTATCTCGTAATGATTACTAGCATGCAAATCACTGTGTTATATTGGAGGTTTAGATGTCTCTATGCATGTCCTGATGTATGCAATAGTGAATTGTGGTTTTGCAAACCGAATATAGCTCCGCCTGGCCTAATAAATTGACTCTCATTAATCCTTCGGTGCAATTCGCAATATCCAAGCGAGTGTAAATCGTCGAACCCTAGCCAGCATTTCTGGATGAAGGCCTCTTCCTCCGAGTACTACGTTCTGTCGCCTGCCGACCGGATTGGCCAATGCCGAAGCCAAGCAGGAACGCCACCCGCATTGATGCTCCCACATACACAAAAGCCACGTTCCCAAAATCAATAGCATTCCAACCAAGAACATGCCAATAGATGTGCCATCCCGCACTTTTGACACTGTACAGGTGACCAAAATCTGCGATAAGCAGGCAGAGCAGGACTGCCCGCCAGACTTTGAGGTCCGGCGTGGCCCGAAGTATTATGGCTTCATTGATAGCGAACAAGAAATACATGTTTGCCAATTGGGCGAGGACGATTTGGACGCCAATGGGTACGACGCCCTCGGGCGCTGAGCTGGAATGAGTGAGCGCAAGGTATGTTCGCTGTTGACATAATGAGTAGTAGGCGCCAGTGAGTGCAGAGATCGGCTCAATGTACAGGAAGAAGCATCTATAAATTCTCGAGATTGAGGCTACACCTGTTGCCATTCTTTTGACTTTACAGGAGGTAAATCAGTCGAAGCGCAATCGATCTAAGTTGACGGAGAATGCCCAGTCTGATTTGACTGCGTGATGATGGTAGACTATACGCACACTGAACAGTATACACGCGGTAATGCATGCGTGGATAATTATACCTAAGTTCTGAGGTTTGATGTAATCTCTTGGCAGCGAGGCAGCCTGCTTTGACACAATTGATCGATCCTCCCGCCGCTAGGTCTACTAAGCGAGCAGACTAAAAATCCCATACCAAAACAAGTTGAAACGTGAACAGCACCAAGATATCCAAGTCATCCCCTTGTTCCATAATTCTATGTGCTTAAAGATACATTCTGATTACACAATTCCTGACATTTCCACTGCCAAGCTTCCTCAAGTAATTTGCGTCGAAAGTGGCTTCTTTTATAAGCCGGTGGCTCCGTAATAGAAGCACAATGTAGTCGGAGACCCTCGACGGCCCTTCCAGGAAGGGTCATCGCGGACGGCTAATCAGCTTAATGGGTCGTCCACCAATCCTTTGCTGTACCTGTCTATCGGCGATCTGCAAAGCTTAGCGCTAACGGGAAGGTATTTATTGTAGGGTATTACTTGATTAGGAAAACTTTGACGCCACATCGGAACTAGCCGAGTTTGGCTATCGCGCAAACCAGCACTTCGCGTCTGATTGCCTATACGGATATCTACTTTAGCTAGAACCTCGTGCGACTTGTGGCTGTGTAGTAAGAGACAACACTCCCTACTGAGGACTTGTGGTGCTGAGAGATCGCAGCTATTGACATTGGAGACTTCTCTAGGTTCTGGCAGCTTGTCACCCCCAGCTTCGTCCCTCACGCGTCGCATAATGATCCGCTGGATGTAAAGGAATGTTCGAAGCCTGCACAACGGACTTGGGGAGCATGTTTTCAAGAAGCAAGCCAACAACAACGTCCAAGAAGAGAAGGAGTCCGGATGACCTCTCCAGCATAGAAGCCCATAAGCACTTCATGGAGTACGACGAATTCTTAGGACTATCGAAACTGCGACCGCCCAGATCCTCGACGGCAGGTACAAGACTTGTGACAGCGGGCGTTACGGGCGCAGATAAGAAGTCTAAGGCCAAGGTATCACTTGATCTATCGAGAGGCATCAAGACCTCATACGAGAATAACCGCCAATGCTTTCCTGACCTTCGCAACCCAGTCGACGATTCTCGCTCCTATCTACGAAGAGTCTCGTCGCGACGAAAGAAGGGCAATTTCTCCCTCACACGCTCGATACGCGAAGAGCCACTAGGTTCTCCAAAACAAAAATCGCAATCCTCACCATTGTATACTTTGGGGCAGGAGAATGTTGGCCGTAGCTCCGTATGTGGCTGGCTTCGGCGATGCACAAGCGTAAAATTGAGAGGATACCCATCTCCTCCACCCTCAGTCACGAGAATACCACCACACTTTGGGTCACCTATCCTTGAATATGACGACTATACTGCGTTGCCAATACTACCAAGCTACAGGGATGAACGGTACAGATCCCCGGCAGAGTTTCCCAGTGGAGCAGCCGCGCGTGCAGCTGCAGCTGCTCAGCATGAAGTTCTCGATACAATACGAAACCTCCGACTTACGGAGCCGAAGGTTACTGGAGATTCCGAAAGCGGCGTAGGTATTGAGGTACGCGATGGTGGGGATATTGTCACAGAGTTCGACTTTGATGTTCCCGTTGTTCGGAAAGGTAGGTCACTTCGTCATTCGATACAGATACCATTCTCTAAATAGTATCGCAGATCCCTTAGGCATTCTCCCAGAGGAAATAATTGGACAAATACTAGCCTATCTGGACGCCGGCTCCTTGATGAATGCTGAGATGGTCTCACGGGATTGGCATCAGTCAGCAAGCTCGCACCATGTATGGCGAGAGGTTTTCCGTACAGAATTCCAGGGCTTGTGTCAGACAATAAGTACCCGCAACAGTGGTCGTCTGGGCCTGGGCAAGGTCCTGGCCCGTCAGGACTGGAAGAACATGTGGCGGACTCGGAAAGCACTCGAGCAACGATGGAAGGATAATCACGCTGCCGCAGTGTATCTCGAAGGACACAAGGACAGTGTCTACTGCGTTCAATTCGATGAGGACAAGATTTTGACTGGCTCCAGAGATAGAACCGTACGGATCTGGGACGCTCGCACTTACAAATGCCTTAAGGTGCTTGGAGTACCAAGCAGAGGCGCTGGATCTGCTGTACCTCCACTTCCAGGAGATATGGCTGATCGTGGTCCCATGCCGTTCGTAAAGTTAATCTCTCCACGCTCCAACATCGAACCTACGGGTGTCCTAAGTCGCTTCTTCCATACTGGATCGATCCTATGTCTACAATACGATAACGAAATCATGATCACCGGGTCATCCGACTGTACCTTGATTGTTTGGGACGTCAAGGCCGACTACCAACCAATCATGCGCCTTAGACGGCATACCGCTGGAGTGCTTGATGTCTGTTTTGACGACAAACACATTGTATCCTGCTCGAAAGATGCCACGATTTGTCTCTGGGATCGCCATACTGGGAGTTTCCTTCGAAAATTGACTGGACATCGAGGACCAGTCAACGCGGTCCAACTGCGAGGTGATCTTGTAGTGTCTGCAAGTGGGGACGGAATTGCGAAGCTTTGGAATATACGCGCAGGTCTCTGCATCAAAGAATTCCTTAGCCGAGACCGAGGCATGGCCTGCGTAGAGTTCAGTCCTGACGCGCGCACTATCTTAGCAGGAGGAAACGATCAAGTCATCTATCAATTTGACACTAGTACTGGCGAGCTCGTCCGCGAATTGAAAGGCCACGAAGGTCTCGTTCGGTCACTTCACCTCGATAGCGCAAACGGTAGAGTTGTCAGTGGCAGCTACGACACGAGTGTTAAAGCCTACGATTTGCGAAGCGGGGAGATGATTGTGAATTTCACGAAGTGGACGTCGAGTTGGATACTAAGTGCAAAGTCTGACTATAGGCGCATTGTTGCCACAAGTCAGGACAGTAGAGCAGTGATCATGGACTTTGGATACCAGCTTCCAGGGATTGAGTCACTGGAAGCATGAACGAAATTCTGATTACGACTTGAACAGCTATTGAAACGATCTGGAGCCGGAAACGGCTACACGAGGGGTATTGGATGATGGCTACAGTTGGGGCGGTCTTATGTTCCCTCCAGCATAGAGCGATCTGTTGGCTGGAGGGGGCTTGATTTTATGAGCATTACGTACCTTGAGCGGCATTGTCGTTAGTCTTCTTGGCGGGAAGGCATCCACAGTGTGGAAAAATCAACATAGCAATTCAATTGTATTCCTGTAAATGATGTGGAAATCAATTCCATCGAGTGAGCGTCCTTACTGAGCGGTTTCAAACAGCTGTTCGTGCATGCATCAACTGATCATTCCCTTAACTAAAGAGTAGTGTAGGCAGGAACTTTTCATGGAAGCAGTTAAGTTTTGGAGTATCTTCCAATTATAGCGTTCTTAGATCCAGATAAATCTATTTTACGACTTCAAAAGCTGGCTATGTTGTGTTTTTAACCCTTATACTGAGCTGTGGCAGAGGGTTCCAGTATAGAGGTGGACCTCTCAATTAGGATGGCTTCACGAAATAGGAAGTCGCGCTAGCGAGATACCGCGCTTTAACTGGATCTAGTAATTTACCTGCGCCCATACTACGCGGTTGTTGATTCGCAGTAGGGTAGCCCTGAACGTTGGTGACGCTGTTGGCTGCTCTCTGCAACAAGCGAACCTTTCGTGTTGGTCCACCTCGAAGTTTTAATAAGCCATTAAGCAGCATCTATCATTAGTCTCACACTGTTGCTTGTTACCTTCCCTCTTCTCTAAAGATTCCAAGGCTGTTCGTCTTTCATTCAACCACCCATTATGGGTGAATCGAGGTAAGGATATCGGACTAGATCCTCTCCTTCCTCCCGACAGCCACTGATAGAACCTTACATAGACAAGAGCTGCTCGCGTGGCTTAACAATCTCCTGCAGCTGAATGTCACAAAGGTCGAGCAATGTGGGACGGGGTAATATCCTCGTATAAAGAGCTGCACCGGGCAGATACTGATTCAGTGCCACTACACCAGAGCAGCGCTATGCCAGATATACGACAGTATTTTCCGTAGGTAAGCCCACCCACCTTCGTGGACTGAGCTTCCTGCTAATGGACTCATGTACAGAGGACCTGCCAATGAGCCGTGTGAAATTCAACGTTAACACTGAATATGCGTATCTACAAAACTTCAAGATCTTGCAGAGTGCGTATCACTTCACCCTAACTCGTAGCGGTTTACAGTAGCTAACACCCTAGTGCTGAAGTTGCTTTCACCAAACATGGGATCGAGCGCGCCGTCCCTGTCGAGTCTCTCGTAAAATGCAAAATGCAAGATAACCTCGAATTTCTCCAGTGGACGAAGAGGTACTGGGATCAATATTATCCCGGTGGGGACTATGATGCTCTAGCACGGCGGAAGGGCGCTGGAGGGCCGTCAGCCGGTCCACCTTCGTCAGCTTCAACGGGATCCTCACGTACGTCTGGAGTTGGCGCTGGCGCTGGCGCAGGGGCTGTCAGACGGGGTACCACACCTACAACTACACCAGGAGCCAGAACTACGCGGCCAGCTACAGGGGGGGCTGCATCAGCGGCTGTGATGTCAGAGAATACACAATTGAAGACTACAGTGGAAGGCCTGGAAAGAGAACGGGATTTCTACTTTAGTAAACTGAGGGACATTGAACTTTTGATCCAGCAAGCCATCGAGCAGGACCCTGAGATCGAAAAGGACGAGGAGGGTTTGATAAAACATATCCAGGCTATACTGTATTCGACAGAGGTAAGGAGCCGCTTTTGTAACTATAACAGCAACAGGTGGCTAACGATGAGTCCGTAGGAAGGATTCGAGATACCCGTTGAGGCGGAAGGAGGTGCTGTGGACGATCAGGAAACCTTTTAGGGCGAGGATAAACAACTATGGTCGGCTGGATGATCACTTGGCTAACAAGCTGTCTCTGACAGATTGCATATACAGATATGGTTAGGATTGCATGAGCGCGAGCAAGCGTGGGTTATTCAAGACCCAAGATGATACCAGAATTTACGAATTTCGCTTCTTGACATGCTAGCTGCCGTAGTTGTAGCTATCAAATGATCCGAGTGCAATATCGACGCTTTAAGGTTTTGCAGTAAATGATTTTCCCCTGCATGTGTATCATCTCAGTGCAACTACGATAGCACTTTCACTATGGGCCCACAGGTAGAAATTGCCATACCCAACACCCAAATCTCCGCCACTTCCAAGCCATACACAATCTACAACATCAGCCTCCGACTGCCCCTGCGCTCGTTCACGCTTCAAAAACGTTACTCGGATTTCACCACCCTCCACGGTGCTCTAGGTTCTCAAGCAGGAGCTCGTCCACCTGCCCAGCTTCCCTCCAAATCATGGTTTACGCGAACAACTTCCTCCCCCGAGTTGACAGAAGAGCGCCGCAAAGGGCTTGAAACATACCTCAACATCATCAACGAGGCAGATGACGAGCGATGGCGGAATACCAGTGCTTGGAGGACCTTTCTCAACTTACCAAGTAGCATCAGTTCCCGCTCAAGCTTGATATCAGGTCTACACAGTACATTGACCGGCCCAGGCGGCGCGCGACCTATCACGGATCCCGTCATATGGTTAGACCACCATCGGGACCTAAAGTCACAACTACACGATGCTCGTTTGGCTCTCACGCGACGAGATCAGGCATCTACAGCTCAAGCGCAACATGAGGCCTCGGCATCGGCTAAGAAATGTCTGGTAAGAGCAGGCACTATGATAGGAACCCTAGACACTGGCCTCCAGTTTCTCTCGTCTGGATCTGCGAGGGGTGGCTCCTCGCTCGGCGAAGGCGAGCTTCGCCGTCGACGCGACCTCCTCTCCAGTGCTAAGCGCGAACGTGAAGGACTCGAAAGCCTGCTCAGCGCCATGGTCGCCAAGTCCGCCGTTGAAACAACCATCGCAAATGTTGCCGACAAGGCTTCACTTGTTGGGGATGCGAAGAATTCGAAGCAGACATCTGGCCGTGTGCTAGGAAAAGAAAGCGCCAAGACAAGGGCGCTGGATAATCAAGGCGTATTGCAGCTGCAGAAACAGTTGATCAAAGAGCAGGACGAGGACGTACTGGTCTTAGCGAGAGCAGTCGCAAGGCAAAAAGAGTTGGGTGTGCAGATTCAGGAGGAATTAGAGGTGCAGAATGAGATGTTAGGAATGGTGGATGAGGATGTTACGAGAGTTCAAGGCAAGATAGATGTCGCGAGGAAGAGGGTTGACAAGATTTCCTAAGTTTGTCTTGCATCAAGGACGTTTTATGTGTAGGCCCTGGATGCTATGGCAAGTGGTATCGCGCCGTGCTGGAGTCAAAATACCCTGCTCTTTCGGTCGAAGAATTGCGGCGATTTTAGGCGAGTCGGTTTCTACCAAGATCACGCGCTCAGCGTCGTTATTCATCGGTGACGATCTATCAATCTTCTGCATCCGGAGGAGGGTTCCTAGTCGTGCGCGCCGACTAGCCAGGGTCGTGAAAACAAACGTTTACGCAAATCGCGAGTCGCTTGAAGTATGACAGCAACATCCTGTCCATGAGGCGCGCACTTCGTACAAGACACGGGCAGGATCGGCTCCTTCGATGTTGCCAATGTACTGCCAATTCCCTATCCCTTGAACTTCGACATGCAAGGCTGTCTGCTCCCGCAGGCCTTCTTCCTTTCTATCATCTCGCGATCCGCCGAAACAGCCTTGGCAGCAGTCGCAACAGTGCCCCCAAATGTCCAACCGCAGCAGAACCTCACCATCAACACTCCCCTCGTTCTCCTAGATGCACCTTCGAAGTCAGCCCTCCTTCCACTATCATTGCCTTCATTAACAACAGCCCAGTCAAGTCCATAAAACCTGGCCTGTAGACTCCACGCACACCCTCAAGTTTACCCAGTATGCCATCGCCAGCCCCGAACGCGATTACTTCGCTGCCTTGATATCGACGCAAACGGCCATCTTCGCCGCCTACCTTTCCGGACCAAGCCCCCTTTTGCACGAAGACGAGGTTGAATACAGCTTTTATGGAGTGAAAATTGAGTTTGGAAATTACGAGATGGCTCTTACTTATGCCATTGTCAGCAAGATCTTAGGCGCTGTGGGCGCTTTTCTGCAGAGATGGAAGATGTGTGAGGCCACTTGGACATTGATCGAGAAGGGAGAGACAGATCCGATAGGGAGGGTGATTAGTGTTGGGATGATACAAAGGGACAGAAAAGGTGTATTGAATACGACTGTGATGAATACAGCGCTGGGCGCTGGAACATCCTGAATATGGGAGGAAGTGGGAGGAATCGGTAGCGAAGATACCGTGACAATAAGCTTATAATTAATGTAATACGGCTATACCCTCACCAACGGGCTCGTGACGGTGCACTGTGAGCGCAGCATGTACTTTCAGACTCATCTCTGGGGACATTTAGCTTGGCATGCATCCGGGTCTGTTGACTTGACCACAACAACCAGTAGATTTCTACAGAACATGACGCAACACACACGAGTATGAAAAGGATCAGTCTGCAACAGCAAAGTCATCCATCGCAAACTTTCTTACGGACTTTGTTTGAAGAATGTTTGCCTTCCGAAGCACTGCCACTGCGTCCGCCACCTTCTTCAGGCAGGCGATTCCATATCGCTAGGCGGCCGCGTACACTGTTGTACTACACCGTCAGTTGTGATATTGTCATCCTTGTTTGCGCTCCCATAAGCGCAAGGGGCCAAGATATTTGCTGCGGCACAGGGAATTCGGGATCTGGAGCTCCCGGGTCTTGGTATGCACGTATGGAAGTGGCTCAGGTCGGGATTAGAGTACGTTTGCTTGGCTGGGCGGGGAGCTTGGCGATGGCGATGTTTGCGTGGTACATGCGGTGGATTTGTGGGGTTGAGGTGTCAGCTGCCTGTTCGTAGTGGCATTGGCAGGGTGGAACGATGAGCACACTAGGCAGATGTTTTGTCTTATGTCGCGGCACTCGATGGTAAGGTATGGGTGACTGGGCAGTGTTGGGATTGTCTCAAAGACCCGCTATTTGATTGTAGATCGCGAGTTCATTGTCTTGAGACAGGATGTCGTGCTATGATGATATTGTGTGCGGAACACAGAAGAGTATCAGAGAATGTTGGGTACGTGGGTACGTAGGCTGGTAGGGTGTATGGTTATTTTGACTACAAGAGGGTAGGATGATCACCCGCTTGGCGGTACCTGGTACGGAGATCTCATTGGTCCTTATCTAAAGTACTTTATGATTAGTAGGCGCTCCAAGACCGATAAGGAGATCGGGGTCCATTCGACAGCATCGCGTATCCGCCATCCCGTCTGCCCAGCGCCTAACGGAGCAAGGGATCTCCTGTTTGCGACAGAACATGGAGAGATGGACAGCTGCGGTCAATCCAAAAGGCTTGTTTAGCATGACGGATCGTCACGTTATGGCTACTGCCAAGGGGGTAATCATCTACCTTACTTACACAGCCTCCTCGCCCGCTCCCTTGGCAGCCGCATTTCCGACCGGGTCTCCTTGGAGGCGCTGGGTTTAAGGCAGTCGATGTCAAGGGATATCATACTCTCCTTTCGCTGTTAATAGCCCTGTCTTTACAGTTCTCTTCGACTTTTCGTTTTAGGCACCATTGCTACGCTTCAATTGTAATATGATTTGAGAGAAGCCTGTATCTTTCGATTTTCTAGCATGACATCTAATACACTATTGGCGGCGCCAACGAACATATGTACAACAGTTAGTCGCGCTGACGGTGTCTTCAATGTTTACACTGACATGTCAAAGCCATCTCATCACGGTCACTCACAGTTCGATTCCGACGAAATCTCTCCCGATCGCCCCTTTTCACTCCAAGTGCCGCCATTCCGTCAAGATCATCTATCTCCAGGCCCAGATGACGACTTTACAGACGACTCGCATGGCCTGTGTGTACCTTCGTCACCTACATCCAAATCTTTAGGAGGCAGCACGTTACGATCACGTGGAGAGTCATTCAATTCATCATCAGATATTTCGAGATCAAGGGCCAACTCTTGGAACTCGAGAGCCGACACAACAAGATCGAGGGCGACTTCAGATGTAAGAACGCTGCGATCTAGGTTCGAGGGGGATGATCTGAGCACTGAGGAGGCTTTGAGACCAGACAGGGGTAACGAGCAAGACTTTGAAGTGCCAGACAACCAATTCGCATTTTCCCCTGGGCAATTGAACAAGCTACTAGGCCCGAAATCGTTGGCCGCATACAGGGCATTGGGCGGGATCAGAGGTCTGGAGCGAGGTTTACACACAGATGTGAGGGCAGGATTGAGTGTTGATGAAGCATCAGTACCCAGAAGAGTCAGTTTTGAAGAAGCAATAGAATACGCAAAGCAGAAAAAGGAGTTAGATACGGGCGCGGCGATCGATCAGGATGTCATGGTATCCGCTTCCGAAGTCAAAGGCCAATACCACGACCGGATGCAAGTTTTCAAGGATAATCGACTTCCACCAAAGAAGTCTATGAGCATCTGGAAGCTATTTTGGAATGCCTTCACTGACCGAGTCCTCATTATACTGACCATTGCTGCTGGTATCTCTCTCATTCTAGGCATCTACGAGGCTGTTGCCGAAACACCTGGTCCTGGCCAAGGACCGTCAGTGGACTGGATCGAAGGATTAGCTATAATGATTGCTGTTGTGATCGTCGTTCTTGTGACCGGCTTGAACGATTATCGACGGGAAAAGCAATTCGTGGTACTCAATGCGAAAAAGGACGATCGTCGGATCAAGGCGGTACGCTCGGGCAAATCAGTCGTGATCTCAGTCTTCGATGTCATGGTCGGCGACGTTCTCCATCTTGAGTCGGGCGATTCTGTACCCGCAGATGGTGTACTAATTGAGAACTACGGCATCAAATGCGATGAGTCTTCAATCACTGGGGAATCGGACGCCATCAGAAAGACTGGAGGGCAAGATGTTTGGAACCGTATCCAAGATGGGACGGCAATATCGAAGTTAGATCCATTCCTCATTTCTGGAAGCAAGGTTCTCGAGGGTGTTGGAACGTACTTGGTCACTTCGGTTGGCGTCAACAGCAGCTTCGGGAAGATCATGATGTCCTTGCAAATCGAGAATGACGATACACCCTTACAGGTGAAACTTGCTCATATGGCGAGTTGGATCGGCTACCTCGGCACTGCAGCGGCTGGCCTTCTCTTCTTCATTCTATTGATCAGGTTCCTCGCAGGACTCTCCGGAAGCACTCTCTCTCCAGCCTTGAAAGGTTCAGCGATTGTGAATATTCTCATCGTTGCTATTACTATCATTGTAGTCGCAGTTCCAGAAGGCCTACCTGTGGCGGTTACGCTCGCCTTATCCTTTGCCACCAAAAGGATGTTGTCGGAAAACAACCTTGTTCGAAAGCTCAGGGCGTGTGAGACTATGGGAAACGCCACTACAATTTGTTCGGACAAGACCGGGACATTGACCCAAAACAATATGACAGTTATAGCTGGAATCATGGGTTCAAAGGTCAGCTTCGCTAGAAATTTCGACAGCAGCGACAGCAACAGTGAAATACTCTCATTCGCTGCAGTCTTCTCGAGGCTCTCTCGCTCCGCAAAGACGCTGTTTGTGCAGTCATGTGCACTCAATTCTACAGCCTTCGAAGGCGAGGAGGATGGCAGATTCACATTCATCGGGTCCAAGACCGAGACTGCTATTCTCACCATGGCCAAAGAGCAGCTTGGAATGGGACCTGTTGCTGAGGAGCGCGCAGCTGTAGAAATAACACAGCTGATTCCTTTCGACTCAAACCGGAAAAGTATGGGCGTGGTCATCCGGCTTACAGATGGCACTTATCGCCTACTTGTCAAAGGTGCAGCTAAGACCATGCTAGAAAAAGCTACTTCTGAGTTGTGTGATACTGCTGGAGAGTCAATGGAACAAACCGACCTCACAGAATTTGCCAGAGCAAAGGTTTCTGAAAGCATCGACGATTTTGCCCAAAAGTCACTTCGTACGATAGCTTTGCTGTACAAAGACTTCCAGCAATGGCCACCTCTCCATGCTCGGACCTTGGAAGAAGATAGATCTCTGGCGGTATTTGAAGACGTCTTCCATGACATGACTCTCCTTGGTGTTGTGGGTATCCAGGATCCCTTGAGGGAGGGCGTTTCGAAAGCTGTCAAGCGATGCCAGGATGCCGGAGTCAAGGTTCGTATGGTGACAGGTGATAGTGTGGCAACGGCCACTGCCATTGCCACCGAATGTGGTATCAAGTCAGAAGATGGTCTAGTCATGGAAGGGCCCAAATTCCGCCAGCTTTCCGACGAACAGATGAACGAAATCATCCCTCGTCTTGAAGTTCTTGCTTGTTCATCGCCAGAGGATAAACGAAAGCTCGTAGTTCGGCTCAAGCATCTCGGCGAGACCGTTGCAGTCACTGGCGATGGCTCCAACGATGGTCCAGCGTTAAAGACAGCAGACGTCGGCTTCTCCATGGGTATAGCGGGAACAGAGATCGCCAAAGAAGCCAGTGCCATTATCCTTATGGATGACAACTTCTCTAGCATCGTCAAAGCCATCATGTGGGGCCGATCGGTTAACGACGCTGTTGCCAAATTCCTGCAATTCCAGCTCACCGTCAACATCACTGCTGTAACTCTGGCCGTCATCTCCGCCATCTCCTCGCCAGACTCTCACTCGGTCCTTTCCGCTGTTCAGCTTCTCTGGGTAAATCTCATTATGGACACTTTCGCGGCTCTGGCGTTGGCAACTGATGCACCTACTGAAAAGATTCTTGACCGGAAGCCCACGCCGAAGAGCGCACCCTTGATCACTACGAACATGTGGAAGATGATTATCGGTCAGGCCATCTATCAGCTAGTGGTCACTTTTGTCCTCTACTTCGCCGGCTCCTCCATTCTAGGGTACTCCAAGAGCGACACCATCCTGCAAACCGAGTTGAACACCATGGTCTTCAACACCTTTGTGTGGATGCAGATCTTCAACGAATTCAATAATCGCCGTTTAGATAACAAACTCAACATATTCGAGGGCGCCCATCGTAACCCCTTTTTCATCATAATTAATATCATCATGATCGCTGGACAGATCATGATTATCTTCGTTGGCGGAGCAGCTTTTCAAATCAAGAGAATCGACGGCACGCAATGGGCTATTTGCATCCTTTGTGCCTTACCCTGCCTCTTATGGGCAGTTGTTCTGCGCTACATTCCGGACCGATACGCGGCGGCTGTATTTGCCTTTACCAACAAGGCCTGGCTAGCCGTTGCCCGACCGGCTCTGAAGGTGCTCGCTATTGTCTTCAATCCCGTCGCCAAAGTCTGGAGAGTACTCTGTACTACAATCTTCTCGCCTACCAAGCGCTTCTCCAGACGTGCAGTATCGAAAGTACTACGGAGGAAGCCCTCAGTTGACAAAGGCAAGGCATCCCAGGACGAAGAAGCAGGCCTTGACAGCGGTATGGCTATGGGCAAAGTGTCTTCGCCTACCGCCACTGAAAAGGGCATAGACTTGACATCACAGACTCTGCATGCGCCTAATATTCCCGAGCTTTCATTGCAGCCACCTGTGGACACATTGCAGGGGTCACCGGAGCCACTGATACGACCACCCCCTATTACACTTACGACGCCATGATCCGGTTTCTATCCAACTCAAATGGATATGTACATACATGAAGGGAGGAACAGGATATTTAATCGTGCGATTTAAGCGTCGGTGCTGGAGGAGTAAGAATCAAATTTTGGATGTTATCTTGAATGCTGTTCATTGGACAATCGTAGCATACGATGGGGATACGTCAATATTTCACTTGTACATAGTCTAAGAAGATCAGGCTCTTCAATTAATTTCAACTTCAAGTCCATTCACACAGAGCTTAAATGATCGCAAGTTGCTCTCCTCCACAAAAACCAACAACAAATGCCAAGCCATATTCGCTTCGCTAGCATAGGGCTGAATAGTCTTGGCACCCACAACCCCAAACCTCAAACCTACAGCTTCCACCTTCATACCAACACCGCAATCATGGCTCACCTCAACAAGATCGCGGCGACCAGCCCCTCTCGCCAGCGTCCATCGGAGCTCGAGACCGACATCTCCAAAGCCCTCTATGACCTGGAATCGAACATCCCAGACATGAAGAGCGCGCTCCGCCCATTGCAATTCGTATCTGCAAGAGAGGTACGATTGTCTTCCCCCAAATTGGCCCTGAAGTCGCGAAACACATGAAAGCAAGGATTAGCTCGTGGCAGTGTCTCGCTGTCTCCAATCTGCTTTTTTCTTTTTTGGGGATTGTACAGGAAATCATAGTCTGAAAGGGAAAGGATATATCAGGCTAACAAGATCCGCGCTCTCTCCACCACACAGCTCGAAGTCGGCCACGGCAAGAAAGCAATCGTCATCTTCGTCCCTGTTCCCCTCCTCCCCGGCTTCCATAAAGTTCAGCAACGGTACCTCACCCCCCCTTCCCTCCATCCCCTACACCCACACCCACACCCACACTCATCCCCACCCAAACCCCAAACCCAAACCTAAAAACCCAACTAACCCCCCTTCCCCCCCCCACAGCCTAACGCGCGAACTCGAAAAAAAGTTCTCAGACCGCCACGTCCTCATCCTCGCCTCCCGCCGCATCCTCCCCCGCCCCAAACGTTCCAACCGCAGCCGCACCTCGCAGACGCAAAAGCGCCCCCACTCCCGCACCCTGACCGCCGTCCACGACGCCATCTTGGGCGACGTCGTGTATCCCGTCGAGATTGTGGGGAAGCGGACGAGGACGAGGGAGGATGGGAGTAAGGTGCTGAAGGTGGTGTTGGATGAGAAGGAGAGGGGGGGCGTGGATTATCGGCTTGATACGTATGCGGAGGTTTATCGGAGGTTGACGGGGAAGGGGGTTGGGTTTGAGTTTCCGATGGGGGGGGCGGCGGAGTATTGAGCTGGGGTGGTGATGGTGGAGGGGGGAGATATGCACTGCTAGCAAGCTTCGAGCAAGAGATTAGATACAAGTGGTAGCCAAGAGATCGATTGATAAAGGCATTCATGCCAGTTTCCCACCAGGCTGAATTAATGCAGGGTATCGTTGACGAGTTTCGCAGCTCACAAAGGATGTCTTTAGCAAATCCCACAGCCAAACAAGCATCCCTACAAACTCGAGCTCTCCCCCCGCCCCACCCTCCCAACACCAACAACAGTCCAATACGCCAACTCCCTCTTCTCCCTCTCCCTCCCATCCCCCTCCACCCCCTTTTCCCCTCCCTCCTCCCTCTCAACCTCCGCCTCCCACTCCACCCTCACAAACATCGGAATCTCCAACACATCCTTATCCTCACCCTCATCCACCGCCCCACCCCCAACAACCGCACAAACCACCTCCAGCACAACCGTCGTCCAATTCCGCTCCTGATCCCACACCTTCCCCGCCTCCGCAACCTTCCCACCCCCATCACCACCCGCAAACTCAACTCTCGTCGCGCTGAACGTTTTGCTAGCGCGATGCTGGCCTTTGCCCTCGCCGAGAACCTCGTCCCACTGATCGATGTTCGGGCCGATGGTGAATTGCGGACATAGGATCGTCACTTTGTGGTTATATCTGCCTGGCGTTCGCGCCGGTGTCGCAAGCGTGATCTTTACGGTATCATAGAGTGGATTTTTGAGCGTGAGAAGAAACTGGCTTGCCTTCAGTGCTGGTAATGCATTCAGGTTGATCAGAGGGAGCTCCGTCGACGGCGATGGGTGGAGTGGTTTAAGCGAGATGGTGGGGATGTAATTCAGCGCTATTAGTCTGATCCTGAAACGTACGCTCTGCACTTTGGGTTCCGGCTTCACGAGGATGTGCCGGCAGGTACGGCAGCGTTTGCTGCGTTTTGTGCGAAGCTGAGCTCGGAGCGGTCGCAGTTCGTCTGCGAATCTTGGTGGATGCTGTTGCTGCTGCGTCTGCTGCAGGGTACTGGCCGTGCCGATCCAGCCTTCTTTCCGTAGCTTCTGTATAGCTTCTTCGTCGGATGCTCGATCTATAAGTCGTAGACCTTCCGAGGGGCCTGCTGCTTCTCGCATTGGGGCTGGTTTCTCTTGGCCTTTCTTGCCGTAGAAGCTCCGGCCGGTGTAGAGGCTTAGGATTCGAGCTAGGCTGGCAGGGGAGCTGTAGTTGTAGCCTCCGGATGGAGTTAGGAGTGGCTCGTTGGGGCTCGAGACAGATAGCTGCGAGTTGTAGAATGTTCTCAAGGAAGCAAATACGGAATCGGGTTCGTCATCAGCTGCGTTTTCGGTTTCGTCCTCTGGAATGGCTTCGGTTTCCGATATATTTCTGGGAGTAGATTTCTCTGTCCCACCGATCTTGAGCTTCGACATTTGATGGTGTATGTTATTGAGTTTGTCAAACTGCCAGCCGATATCCAAAGACGTCCAATTGCAGTATCCACAGCTCATGATCCATGGCCCATTATTGAGTTTGGAGACAGGGTCTGGATCGATCGAGTTGATGGCTAGAGGCGCAATGCATATAGGGCAATTGAAGCAATTCCTATAGCACCTATACACAGGTTTGAGCCTCAAGACTACTCGCATGGTATAGATTTATCGAGGCTTACCCACCTACCGCCCTCGCTCTTGACCAAGCTCGTCGGGACTTCGAAAATGCAATTCGGGCAGTACCAGCATAGGATTTCCTCTAACGTGCATCGCGAACATTTGATCTGCTGGCAATCCTCGCAGTAAAGTAGATGCTCGAGAGGGTAGAGGGAGAAGTTCGCTCGCGGGCTCCTTGGGTCGAAGGTTCGTTCTTGCTCATCTTCATTGTTGGCATCTTGGGATTGGACACTCCCATGAATGGGCGTGGAGACATCAGTGCAGGGGCAGCTGATGTATATGTATGGAAAGTTCATGATGGCAGTGCTGATGGGATATCACCTCCAACAAGAATGAAAAGCACAAACAAGCAGAGCTCGGGGTTGCTTCCGCCCCCGCAACGTGCGCTGAGCTCTCCGCTCTACAAACATTTGCTGCATTCTTTTACCCACTCCTCAACGTCCTTCGATCCATCCTGCCGCCATGGCCACAACGAATTGGCGAACCATAGACATCGATCTCTACGACCCTGAATCCTCCGTTAATCTCTCCACCGCCTCACTCCTCCCCGCCCTGCCCACCGTCTCAGCCTCAGAAGTGCAGTCACTTTCAGGACAGATAAAGCAACTTTTACGAGGGGGAGACAGTGAAGGTGCATTACGAGGGGCGTTGGAAAATGCGCCGTATGGAGGCGATGCCGGTGCGAAGGTGAGCACGTCTTACAGGTACTCACAGCTCTCGAGAGTCGTCACACACAGATTTTCGAGTACGAAGCACTAGACTTGAATGGAAGGGCTGATTCTGGAAACAGGAAATACATCTAGCAACCGTTGTCGAGATCCTCCAATCCATCAAACAATCCGACATGTCGCCCATGCTCAGCCGGATATACGGCAGCGAAGGTGGCCCCGAAACGCTGGACGTACTGATGAAGTATCTGTACAAGGGAATGTCACAGACGTCTGGATCGTCTTCGGCCTCCAGTCGTGCGTTGACCCCGCAAGCGACCGGTTTCTCCCAGATAGGTTCGAGAGGAGGAGGTGAGGGTGGGGGACAAGCTATGAGTGTGCTGCTGAGTTGGCATGAGAAGTTGGTGGAGATTGCGGGTGCGGGGAGTATTGTGAGGGTCATGACGGATCGGAGGACTGTATGAAAATATGAGGAAGACAGCGAAATGATGACTTGGAATACCGTTGCTCAGATGGAGCATGGGAAGGACTGTGAAGGACTTCTGGAAAAGGCTGATATCGAAACCCCAACGCCGCAGTCTGCTCAAATAGCTGCTGAAGCACCGAAAGCTGTACGTTGAAATGATGCTACATGCCAGTAGGGGGCTTTTGATCTTACTTGATCTCTCCACCACCCAATATATCTTTCATATTGAGCTGTCCAGATCCCCGGGGCAGAGGCTTCGCTTGCCCTTCCCCTTCCGTCCATCCAATCATGTATATGATCCTGAACGTAGCTGGTATAGTCTCTCCGCCCTCCGCATGGAAAGCCCTATAGATCGCATCCGTGGCAGCCATGACATCCCTCCTCAAACCGGCCTTCTCGGCCGTCAGCGCAGCGTTACTTTCCCCCATCGCTTGCAAATCCGCCATCAGTGCAAACACGGAAGGGTAATCAACGATAATATCGTCCACATCCACAGTCAAAAGCTTGAAGCCGGCTTTCGTCAGCAAGCCACCAATATCGCGAATATCTGCGAGAGGAGAAACGTGGGTAGAGACACCGCCTCGACGGTCGAGATCTGCTAGTTGAAGTGAGGTACGGAGTTCGAAGAGGGAATCACCACCGAGCATAGCTGCTATGAATGGGGAGTCTGGCTTCAAAATGCCGTTAATCTGCGATAGCAGAGAGGGGAGATCATTAACCCAGTGTAGTGAGAGAGATGATAGGACGGCATCGAAGGACTGGCGTTCGAATGGGAGAGGCACGTCTGGTGAGGGTAGAACAGTGCGGGTGTGTGAAGTGAGGAGGCCGTTGAACGGGAGCGACTCGTCGCGGTAAAGCAGGGTAGGCGAGGAGTCGGCGGAGGTGATGTGGGAAACTCGAGTCGATAGAAGTGGTGAACCTTCGATGGGTACTGTGAGAGCTCGAGCGATGTTGCAGGCATTTGCGCCAAGATCGAGGACGTTTGGTAAATCCCGCTTGATGTCCTGAAAATGGTCATTTGAAGTCAGTGTAAGATGGAGTGAGCAGCTCACGGAAAGACGTTCGGCGAGTCTGGTAGCTACCTCATCTCGAAGGTAGTCGACTCTCCTACTGGCTCCAACGTCGGTTACTGAGCGCTCTCTTTGCAGATACTTTTTTCGGTCGTCGAAGACTTGTAGCGTTTGGGCGGCTGGCGTCCGTAGAGCATATCGCCGGCAATAGTGCTGAGGCAATCGCCGTCGTATGGCAGGTCTTGGTAGAAAGGGTCGCAACGATGGCGGCTTCATATCTACTATTGCTGGATTGTGGATATCGAGCTTGCATCCACCAGAGATCAGACATCGTCATTGATTGCTAGCTTTTAGTCAACCCTAACCCTATTCACGAATGTCAATTCCAACCATCTCTACCAAAATAGATCTACGCTTCAGGGTTTCGTGTGAGCTCTCACAGCATGCATTCTGTGAGGATGCAGTGGAAGAGTGAAGAACCGATTTTTGGATGACTCACCTCCTTTTCGAAGCTGAGAAATGGTTTCGATGATGTCTAATCCGAAAATTTTGTAAATGTTCTATAAATAGTGTCAATGGACGCTCCATCACGTCTTGCATCTTATGACTGCCAATATTTGTCAGATGAGTTCACACGTTTCTAGATGCCTATACAAAAGCTGCTGTGTATGACGCCTGTTCGGTAAGCGTTACAGACTATTGCATGTATCTCGTAAGTCAGACATTCGAGCGTGGGATCTTGTGGGTCACGCAATCGGAGTAGACCGATAATCACCACTTCAGCAAGCCCAAATGGTTGCATCTCGACTTTGTTTCAACTACGTCGTTTCGGATTTGGTAAGGCCACCCGTAAGTCAGCATTTCTCAAGGCTGCCGATCTCACATGGCACACGTGGCACATCTGTCTGACATTTGGGGGCTGAACATGAGCAAGTTCCGTGATAGGTACATCGCTCACGACGTACCGTAGTATCCTTGTCTCCGCACGACCTATCCTGTGCTATGGCAAGGTACTCTGCTAGGCTGCCGAGCGAGTCGCGGAAGGCGCAGGGTATGTGTTTTTCGCAGCTTATCTGCAGGGACTATGAGCCTTGCAAGTTGCATAAGGGGTGTGATCGTTTCATGTGGGTGCAGCGATCTATGAGCAGTTTGACCCGGGTTGATTTGCTGCACAAACATCTTGGTACAAGTACATGGACTTGGTAATCATACGCGGAAGAGTCACAATGGTTTGTGTGTAAGATATGATATAATTTGCTCGTACCAAGTGACTGAGTGTAATTTGGCCAAACTCAAACAGGCGTCATAGTTGAGATCTGATCTATCAGGAGCGTCGGAAGTGATTGATGCCAAGAATGCAGTTCTTCCATGGGTTCGTTCCCCTTTTATTTTGGCGCTGCCGGTACTTTCGGGAAGCCACATGGCGGCAGTGATCGTCCATGGATGACCCTGCTCATTTAGTTCGCAAACACATGGCATCCCTAAGCATTTGCCTTTTGCTGTGGCTAGGTCGTCCAAAGCGAAGGCTTAGCTTAACGAAGCACATTGCGCTACTTTCAGGATCCCCAGGATATTGGCTAGTGTACTTTATGTACTTTAGCCGTTCCTCTGCTTGCGCTCCATCGTTCACAGCCGCAGGATGCCGAGCAAGTAATGGTCATGGCGTGACTGTAATCTGTAATCTGTAATCAGGAACAAGGGGAAATTGCGATGATAGACCTCTTAGGCTCTTGGTGTATAGTAATCGGGCACAGCGGAGGCTCCGCCTGCACAATCTCGTGGACATTGCGATGCTGCTGCAGGGACTGTGTGACAGATCCACCGGTGTCGACACTTGCATGGAAGGGTGCATGGCTGGCTCACGGAAAACACTGGTGCATCCCGACAGAAGCACCCTTGTCCTTCTAGCGTGCTTCTAGGCACATATCGTTTGCCTTACCCAATGGAGCGGTACCGAGCATGAGAAAACAAATCCCTAAAGGAGCAAGGTGGAATCACAAAATGTCACTGAATCTCGTAGAGGCTCTAGAAAAGGTTAAAGGTGGCGTGCTTTACGACTCGCGTTGCGCGTATCATCTTCGAGAGTACGTGCGAGGAGGTCTCATTTGTCAAAGCGTAGGAAAGTGCCCCAGTTTCGAGTCATCGACTATTCTACGACGAATCTGCCTGCATGCTGAGATCGTGTCATCCGGGCGTAGACAGTACAGTACTTGCTATGACTCTTCTGCTCCGTATCTCGCATCTCACTCATGTATCGCAAAGTGTCAGCGTCGACCTTGACCAATATGAGAAATGAGAAGCGAGAGATAATAATAATCAAGGGAAATCATTTGTACCAATCCTGATCCATCATGGCACCCGGGATAGACTTTTTCAGCCGGTGCGCCGGGAACATTGGCACATTGGATGCGAGATTCCGCTTCTAGCTCGGCCTTAGTGGCACTCAACCACTGCAAGGTACGAGCCCAAGCGACAGGGATCCCCAGCAGTGCAGCACCCTCCCGAGAAAGATTTCTTATTTCTTTGCGACCCAAAATTCCAGTAAGCATCAGCCATGGTTTGACAGAGCCCTGCCAGGCACAACCGGTCCAATTTAGGGGCGTCGGACTGCTGGGCATTCGAGCCGTTGACTTTCACCAATCTAGCTCTTGCCGTAGAAACTGTGAAACGGCCGCAGACCCCTGTCAAAGGGAAAAAAATAAGAGACTGGTACCTCCGTATGAAGAAACAAATAAGGAGCTAGATCCTCTTTTCCTGCGTCATGTTACAGCTTGACTTCCCTCTTCGGTCGTAGACGCATACTCTTCCTGTACAAACTGAGCAGTCGGGGATTGCCGCAGTCTATCACAAAGTACTACTCTATTCATCTCATAATTGGCGACCTTAACTCAAAGGTCTTGCTCTTCCAAGGGGTCTCGCCTGCTACATCCGCCGGCGCAACTCTGCTCTCGTCATTTTCCAATTCCCAACCCACCGGCCAACCTTGCATGTCTGTGTCTCTCGTTGCTACTAACTCCGTCAAAGTACCAGATCGTCCGTGGCGACGGCCCAAGTCTGGTTTCATCTCCGCCAGCTCCAATCGATCAAAGTGGTCGATTACTTCGGCCGTGGCTGGCGATTTGAAGGCAGACACTACTGCCCTTCAGAATCCACCTCGAAACACTCGACTTCGACCAAACCGCAATCCTGAGATTGATCTGGCCCATAGTCGGATCTCCGGAGGCGGATCTCACGTGCAGATACGTTACATCGCAGGTCCTTGGTCAAGAAGGGACTCAGCTATACATTACGAGGGCACGATTAGTCTGCAGGAACGACACAGCCCTGAATCTATTTGTGAGTCAGGTCAGCATACGGCGTCGACATTGATTACACTTTCTCTATATAAGACTCGACCAGTCCTCCTAGTTACCCTCTTTCTTTCCACAGACAATTGCTAACGCGCCACTCATCCAAAGACTTCAACAAACCCTATGATACTCAGAACACTCGCACAAATGAACATGGGACGAGGCGCATATGACACCACCGGCGTACCGAAGCCGAAGCCACCTCCAAAGCCGCGAAATCGATAGCTTCGCAAGCCGTCGCTGGGACTCCTGGGTCTCGATGAATACCGCTGTCAGAGTATCCCGGTCATGTCAGTCTCGAGGACTTGGCGCCCTTGGGAAGCAGATACGAAGCAGTGGTCTTCATTGGATCCTTGGAGGTGGAAGGAATGACTCCCCGGCGAGGTACGTACCTTTCAGGACACAGTCACCCACGCGACCCTTACTGCCTAGCCCTGCACGAACCCTGCTAACGTATCCCAGGCATCATCGTTCATCCGCACCATTCGTAATCACCCAGCCTCTTCGCCCATTCTCAGCATTTCATCCTGTCGTTTCGTTCCCTGGCGCTCGCGCTCGCATTATAGACTCCCCGACTGTACCACTACCGCCACATTTTCGCCCTTATACACTGTACCATCACCCAATCAATTTCACCAGCGACCGAATTTGGCAAATAAGCATTTCCAGGCATTCCTTCTCCGGCACCTTTACCACTGTACGAATTCCCTTGCATAGCGGTACATTGGAGGACCACAAAAGTCGTTGACGGAGTTCACTTTAGAAAGAGCATGGGATTAGGAAGATACACCACATAGATTATCAGGCTTCACAGCCACTTGCTTTAGGGGTGGGAAATTGTACCATATGCGGCATCGCGTTGTTGTCCGGCTTCAGACCGTTCTATTTTTTGCATTGCTGGCGGGACTTTCACACGGTGTGACTTGCGCAGCGGTACTGGCCAGGGCATGCAGAGCAGGTCTCAGGGAATTCTGAAGAATGTACACCGGTATTAGCGGCCCTCATAGAATTTCCATCAACACAATCATTTGCCCTCAGACTTGGGCGGTCTTCTAATTTTGCCACTGTGCGCTAGATACTTAGTCACGTGCCTCTTACGTCGACGCTGTGCATGCGATGTTCCGGCAGGAAATGAACTCCACAACGAGAGGTACAAAATCGAGAGAAGACACCAAACGGATTCCTCGACATTCATCACATAGGATTGCTAGGATCTCGCGCTAGTCTACTTGGAGTTCCGTCCGCCGTTATGTTGAACTATCTCCGCGAATAGCAAGTCCAAGCAGCTTCCAGGGAGTTTCGAAACGACGAGCCAGTCACTCACACGGAAATCCGCCATCTCGGACGTGCCATAGACACAGCCTCCCGGTTATGCTTGCAGTTACTCATTGTTCTAGTGCTGACTCCTCACCGTCCACCACTTGCAGCGCTAAGTCCGGCTACGTCTCAGCCGCGGACTAGTCCGTTGAAGTCCCGTCACCCAGCTTACTCTATTTTCTCCACTGGGACAGCCCTATCCCACGACACTTTTTAGATACTCTGCGTACCTGCATACTACTATGGCAGATAATGCTGCTGCGCCCCCGAAGCCTAGCAGCAGCGTGAAGCTTGTGCTACTGGGTGAGGCCGCTGTGGGCAAGGTACGTGGCAATCGTGAAACCTTTACTGCCTCACAGGCAGATTCCACCCTCACCTCATCTCCGAATACGCGGTCAGACAAGATTCCAGACTAACATGGTACGCCGAGGCAGTCATCATTGGTCCTCCGCTTCGTAAACAATGATTTCCAAGAAAACAAGGAGCCCACCATAGGTGGTACGATAACCCCAAGCCCCACCAGCACGCCCTTCTTCACCAATGTAACCAGACTTCCACGTGTTTCGAGCGTAACGCGCTGACACGCCTACAATGCTGATACTCCCACAGCTGCATTTCTGACACAAAAGTCACATCTACCTCACCGTACCATTAAGTTCGAAATATGGGACACTGCAGGCCAAGAACGCTTCGCCTCGCTCGCGCCGATGTACTACCGCAACGCACAGTCAGCCCTGGTAGTCTACGACCTCACCAAGCCCACCTCTCTCGTGAAAGCAAAGCACTGGGTTGCGGAGCTGCAACGGCAGGCGAGCCCGGGCATTGTAATTGCATTGGCGGGCAATAAGCTCGATCTAACAAACGAGACCTCTGACTCAGGGGAACCCGACAGTACTGCCAATACGAGCGAAGAAGGAGAGGGAGAAGGCACGGACGTTGCGGAAGAGAGTGGGGATGCAAGAAAGATATCTACGAAGGAGGGAAGGGATTATGCAGAAGAGGAAGGACTTTTGTTCTTCGAGACGAGTGCCAAGACGGGGATGAACGTGCAGGGAGTCTTCACAGCTATCGCGAATGCTATCCCGGAGACGCAGATGAAGGGTGCTAAGGGGCCGGGAGCTGCCGGGGGAGGGACGCCGGCTGCGCTGGGGGCGGAGCGGGTCAATCTGAACAAGAAGGCTACGGAGGCGAAGGATGGATGTGCGTGCTGATCATTGAAGATCGAGGTTTGAAACGGCTGGTGTTTGGGAGGTCGGAGTTTACTGAACGTGCACCTCGATCGTCCAGTGTTCATATTACGATCCTATAGCTTTCTGTTCCTAATGATAACTACAAGCTGCAAGAGGCTACGAACACCGAGCACCTTTCATAAGAGAAGAGTCCGAAGAAGAAAGTAATACTGCTAGGTTCTGTTCCTCATTCATGCCCTTCCGAGTATCGTGCTGCCTTCTAGAATTACCATTTCTAGCACACACTTCGGACAGGACTGAACCTAGCGCCAAATTCTCACTAAAATATGTGAATATCTAAAACAGTGCACCAACTCATTGAACCAACAACAGCAGGCAATAGCGCCCATAATGCCTCTCACCCGCGCCCAATCTGCCCCCCATCCCACCCATAACTAAATCCACCCACAACCACATCCTCTCCCTCCCTCCCAACCCACACCCCCAGAAAAATGCCCGCCGACACCCCCCCAACCCTCCTGAGCCGCGACTTCACCTCCCCCCGCCCCCGCAAACAATTAACCCTCTTCCTCGCCGGCGCCACCTTCTTCACCCTCAGCACCCTCATCACGCGCCGCGCCATCCACCGCAAGCATATCTGGCCCACGCCACGCTTCTACGATTTTTCCAACGCGCCGCCTGCGATACCCATCGTGGGGAGTT